>VAPH01022358.1_pt1 | contig 53908 bp, 55 predicted proteins | sample 3393861 | NCBI WGS metagenome assembly VAPH01 (sample SAMN08290439, study PRJNA428436) | hydrothermal vent metagenome | isolation source: Deep-sea hydrothermal vent chimney | place: Atlantic Ocean: South-mid Altantic Ridge | reverse complement strand
ATCGGTGGCGATGGCTCGCTCGCCGGAGCACTTGCACTCCAGAACCAGGGAGTGCCGACCGTCGGCATACCCGCATCCATCGACAACGACATCTGGGGTACCAACATGTCGATCGGCGTGGACACTGCGCTGAACACCATCATGGAAACCGTCGACAAGCTACGAGACACGGCATCAAGCCACCAACGTGCGTTCCTCATCGAGACGATGGGACGAAACTGCGGCTATCTCGCCGTGATGGCCGGGGTGGTGTGTGGCGCCGAGTTCTCGTTGATCCCCGAGATCGATGTCACCCTCGAAGAAGTCGCAGACGCGGTCGCTGCCGCCTATGCGCGCGGCAAGAGCCACTCAATGATCCTCGTCGCGGAGGGTGCGTCCCTCGATATCCGCGAGGTCGCTCAGTATCTCGATCACCGTGAGCTCGGTTATGAGTCCCGCATAACAATTCTGGGTCACGTCCAGCGCGGTGGCACGCCAACGGCGTTCGATCGGCTGTTGGCGACAAGGCTCGGTGTCGCGGCGGTCGATGCGCTCGTCGAAGGAGTAACAGGCGTGATGACAGCGCTCACGGGACGCGAGATCTCGCGCGTGCCTCTCGAAGAAACTGTTGCCCGCCACCGAGCGGCCAATCTGCTATTTCATGACATGACGACGATGCTCGCCCGCTGACGGAAGATTCGCGGCGTCGCGGCGGCTTTCTATGTCGTCCGTAGCGCTTCGAGTGATTCGACGAGATCTCGTGGCAAAGGTGCGGAGACCCTGATCTCCTGATCGCTGATCGGATGGCGGAATCGCAGGTTCGTGGCGTGGAGCCAGACGCGACCAGGATCCGCAATCGAAGTGAGTCGATCACCGTACACGGGGTCACCGACGACGGGGTGCCCGATCGACTGGAGGTGAACGCGAATCTGGTGCGTCCTCCCTGTCTCAAGCGTCACACGCAAGAGATCATGATCTTTCCACCGCTCAATGATCCGAAAATGCGTCCGGGCAAACCTGCCGCCCTGTACGACAGCCATTTTGGTCGGCTGATGGGGATCGCGAGCTATGGGGGCATCCACGGTGCCCGTCGATGTCTGCACCGAACCGTGAACAAGCGTGGTGTAGACCCTCTCGATTTCCCGTGCGCCGAGTTGGCTTCGCAAGCCATCGAACGCCGCAGGAGTTCTGGCAACCATGAGGAGACCCGACGTGTCCTTGTCGAGGCGGTGCACCAAACCCCAACGGCGCTCCTCGCCGAGGCCCGACAGTTCCTCGTATTGATAGACCAGCCCGTTGACAAGCGTGTCATTGTCGTGACCCGCGCCGGGATGCACAACCCTGCCCGGCGCCTTGTTGACAACGAGGACTTCGTCGTCGCGGTAGGCGATTTCTATCGGCATCGGCACCGGCATCAGTCCCGCTGGAACCGGGATACGGACGGTAACCCGGTCACCCACCTCGACCCGGGTATTACCCTTCGCGGTGCGCGAATTCAGAGTGGCTTCACCGTCGGAAACCAGCGTCGCAGCAGCCGCACGCGAGACACCCACCGTTGATGCGACAAGCTTGTCGAACCGCGACCCGGCGTCGGCGTCGGTGACGCGGAGGGTCACTTCCGCACGTTCCTCGGTCATTCGTCTGCGGGTTCCGCACGGCGGTGCGCCAGCCATCCACCAATTACGAGCGTGCCGACCCCGACCCAAAGGAACGTGTCGGCCAGGTTGAATGTCGGGAAGAACGAGAAATCGATGAAGTCGACGACGGCACCGTCGAGCAACCCATCGCCGCGAAAGACTCGGTCCACAATGTTTCCCACTGCTCCCCCGAGAATGATGCCGAGTCCCACTACCTCTAGGCGGTGCCCCATCTCCCCGGCCATCTTGGCTATGTAGATCGCCACGCCGATAGCCAGCAGCCCAATGATCGATCCGGACCCCTGGAACGAGGAGAACGACGCCCCCGGATTGCGTATCACCGCAAACCGCAAGAAGCCGTCGATCACACTGATCGGATCGCCCTGCAAGCGATTGAGCGCCCAGTCCTTGGTGGCGACATCAACACCGACAACCACGAGTGCGACCAGCGCGGCAAGGGCACGGTTGGGAAGACGGGTCAGGATCGGCATGGATGGACTCTCAGTGCTGTGACGGCAGGAAAGCGTACCACTACCTAATTCGGGAGAATCGACTGTGCGGCGGGCAAGCCGATTCCCGACAACAGCCATTGTTTGCGACGAGACGTTGCTCCGCGAATCAGTGTGGCATCGGCGCATCCAAAATACTGAATCAGTGCCTTGCGGACCGCCTTGTTAGCCTTGCCGCCGTCGGGTGGCGCTGCGACGCGGATGCGCAACGCACCGTCATGGGTACCGACGACTTCGGTTCGCGACGCACCAGGGACTACCCAGACGTCGACAACAACACCACCGTCTTGCTCGTGCATACCTACTTCCGCCATGCCGGCAATGGTACCGAGGGGTCTTCCATACCGTGTACACTGCGGGCCGCGACGACAGGGACGTGCCCACACGACCCACGGACACGAGCGAGCCGGTGATGGTGCAAGACCGGTAGTCCGTCGATGTGGGACATCACCCTCGAGCAGCGGGAAGAAAGCCACCCGGCCGTAGAACCCGCCGGTCTCTCCGCCGCTGAGGAGCAATGAGCGGGTATCCGGCCACCGGGTATCAAGCCGGGTGGTACCGCGGGTCTCCCGTCCTGGCAACGAAAGAACGTTGCCAGTGACCAATGTGCAGGAGACCACAATGACTTCCCGATCCCCCGGGCAGAACGCACAGCCATTCAAGAAGGTGAATCCGCGCCTCGACCTTGAGCGGGTCGACGCCGACACCCTCGCCCTGTGGAAGAAGATCGGCGCGTTCCAGGCATCCATCGACAATCGCGCGGAAGCCCCCGAATACACCTTCTATGACGGTCCACCCTTTGCCACCGGATCCCCGCACTACGGTCACCTGCTCCAGGCGGTTATCAAAGATGTTGTCCCCCGCTACTGGACGATGCGGGGCTACCGGGTCGAACGCCGTTTCGGTTGGGACACCCACGGTCTTCCCGTGGAGATGGAGGTTGAGAAACAGCTCGGAGTGTCGGGTCCACAGGAGATCCAGGCGATCGGCGTTGACACGTTCAACGAAGCATGTCGCGCGATGGTGAACACCACCACGCAGGAGTGGGAAGACATCATGGACCGGGTCGGCCGTTGGGTCGATTTCGAGAACGACTACAAGACGATGGACGTCGACTTCATGGAAACCGTGTGGTGGGTGTTCAAGGAGCTCTGGGATCGAGACCTGATCTACCAGGCGTACAAGGTACTGCCCTACTCGTTTGGGGCGACAACACCGCTGTCGAACTTTGAAGCGAACCTCGACTATCGCGACGTTGACGACCCGTCGATCACGGTGCGCCTGCGCATCACTGAGGACCACGGACCGCTCAAGGAAGGTGACTTTCTCCTCGTATGGACAACGACACCGTGGACCCTTCCCGCGAACCTCGCCGCGGCCGTCGGCGAGAACGTCACCTACGTCGCGGTTGATGGCCTCCCCGGCGGGTTCAAGGGTCGCCACTGGCTCGCCCCGGAACGCGTCGAGTACTACGCACCGGATGCGCTGCGGGTCGACACCGCGGTGGGGCGGGACATGGTCGGCGCCCCATACGAACCGATCTTTGACTACTTCGCGGACAAAGCCGAGGCCGGTGCATTTCGCGTCATCGTCAACCCTGAGGTCACAACGGACGAAGGCACCGGCCTCGTCCACATGGCCCCCGCCTACGGCGAGTCGGACTTTGATGCGTTCCGAGCAGCAGGCATCGACGCACTCGTCGAACCACTCGACGCGAGGGCGCGGTTCACCGACGAGGTCGGCCCCGAAATCGCCGGACTGCCGGTGAAGGACGCCGACCCTGTCATCATCGATTTGCTCAGAGAGTCCGGCAAGCTAGTGCGCCGCGAGCAGATCAACCACAGCTACCCGTTCTGCTGGAGAACCGGGACACCGCTTATTTACCGCGCAATCCCGACATGGTTCGTGAAGGTCGAATCGTTCCGCAACGCCATGGTGGAACGGAACAAGGAGATCCGCTGGGTACCCGAAGCTGTCGGAGCAAAGCGGTTCGGTAACTGGCTAGAGAACGCTCGCGATTGGGCGATCAGCAGGAACCGATACTGGGGTTCGTGCATCCCGGTGTGGGAATGTGGAAGCTGCAAGGAGACTGTCTGCATCGGATCGCGCCAGGACCTCTTCGAGCGCTCCGGCGTGATGGTGGACGATCTCCACAAACACATCGTCGACCCGGTGACGTTCCCCTGTGAGTGTGGTGGGGGCACGATGGAGCGAGTTCCCGAGGTACTGGATTGCTGGTTCGAGTCGGGATCGATGCCATACGCGCAGATTCACTATCCGTTCGAGAACGAGGACCGCTTCGCTGCACGATACCCCGCCGACTTTATTGCCGAGGGTCTCGACCAGACCCGCGGATGGTTCTACACGCTGCTCGTGCTCGGGACCGCGATTTTTGACAAGGCCCCGTTCCAGAATTGCATTGTGACCGGCATGATTCTCGCCGAGGACGGCCGGAAGATGTCTAAGAGCCTCAAGAACTATCCCGATCCGACCGGAGTGATCGACGAGTTCGGCGCCGACGCGCTGCGAGCGTATCTGATCAACTCACCGGTCGTACGTGGCGAGCCGCTCCGCTTCCAGGAGTCGGGGGTGCGAGACGTTGTACGAACCGTGCTCCTCCCCTACTGGAACGCGTTCTCATTCTTCTCGCTCTACGCCGACGCCGACGGACTCACCGGCGATGATCTGGCCGCGGCACCATCGCTGACCGAACGACCGGAGATTGATCGGTGGATCGTCTCTGTCCTTCAGTCACTGATCCGCGATGTGAACGACGAGATGGAACAGTATCGCCTGTTCGCCGTGATTCCACCGATCCTCGACTTCATCGACCATCTCACCAACTGGTACATCCGAAGATCACGACGACGCTTCTGGCGGCAACGCTCCGATAACGATGCTGACAAACTCGCTGCGTTCGCGACGCTCCACGAGGTACTCACCATCTTCGGCCGGGTGGCCGCGCCCATCCTGCCGTTCATAACGGAGGATATCTACCAGGTTCTTGAGCGCAACCAAGACTCGACTATCGCGGCAAGTATCCACCTCACCGACTACCCGGAAGCGAACATGGCTGCGATCGACCCGTCACTTGAGCGCTCGATGGCGGCGGTACGGACGGTCGTGAACCTGGGGCGGAGGTTGCGCCGCCAACACGACATCCGTGTCCGGCAGCCCCTTGAGACGATCACCATCGTCTCACGAAGTGACTTCGAGCGAGCCGCGATCGAGGCTTACGTTGAGCTCATCAAGGACGAGCTCAACGTTCGCTCCGTCGTCGTCGGATCTGACGAAACTCACCTAGTCGCACTCTCCGCGAAGGCGAACTTCAAGAAGCTCGGTCCTCGATTCGGTAAGGACATGCGCTCTGTCGCGGCGGCGATAGAGAACCTCGACCACGACAGAGTCTGCATCCTGCTGGCAGGCGAACCGGTCACCGTGATGGGTCACGAAATCTCACCGGAGGACGTTGCCGTTCAGCGCGAACCTCGTGCGAGCCTTGTCGTGACGACCGCGTCCGACATCACTGTCGCACTCGATACCCACGTCACCGACGAACTTCGTTCCGAGGGTATCGCACGCGAACTTATCAATCGGATCCAGGGATTGCGCCGCCACGCTGATCTCGACGTCAGTGACCGTATCGCTATCAAATGGTCGACCGATGATCCGATCGTTGCCGAGGTCGTCGAGACCCATGCCGGGTTGATCGCGGGAGAATGTCTCGCCGTAGCCATTCAGCAGACAGAGGGCCCAATCGGCCACAAGCTAAACCTCGACGGTCACTCGATCGCAGTTTCGATCTCGGTGGCAGACAGCCCGGACTCCTAGGAATCCGAGGACTCGGCTGCCTCGATGCGGCGGCGCAAGCCACTGAGGCGTCGCTCGTAGAAGCCGTCACGGTCGGCGTCAGGTGCGTCTGTGAGATCAACGGTGATCCTGAACGGATCGGCCTGCGGTCCATCGACCACATCGCCGTTGTCGGGGGTGTTGGCCGAAACAACGGACCCGACGTCGTATGAAGTCGGGACGAATTCGCCGCGATCAACCTCGAGGATGTTCTGCAGCGTGCTCATCTCCCGGTCGATGTGACGGACCAACGCAGCGAGCCGTTGCTCAGCCATGACGGTTGCGTTGCGCAACGCGACAGCGGATTGAGTCTGCTCATCGGCAATACGTTGGGCATCAGCGAGCACCACGCGGGCGGCGGCAGCTTTCGCCTTGCCCTCTTCTTCGGCCATCTCTCGAGTGTGGGCGGCGATCCGACGAGCATGGTCGACTATGTCGGCAGCCTCGTTCTCTCGGGCGGCCTCCTGCGACGACCGAGAACTTTCCAGCTCAGCGGCCAGATCAGCCGACTCCATCACCCACAACGCCGCCTGCATCCGACGCTCTTCACGCGCTTGGGCAACGGACTCGGCACCGGCAAAGAGCAACTCAAAGGACTCCACAAAGTCGCGCGTCCGGCGATCTCGCTGATCCGCACTATCGGGACGTTCGGCCTCAAGTTTCAGGATTCGGCCGGCCGCCGCCTTGAGGTCGGCCTCGTGGCGCGCCAGCACGTCGACCACGGCGCTGCGGAATGCTTCCACGGCTTCAACGTCGTAGCCGTGACCGTCACGCGAGAATTTCACGCTTCCGGCGGTAGAGGCTGTCATGTCCATGCCGGGAAGCCTACCCGAGGCAATGGCGAACTGCACCGGTAACCGGGTGAACGATGTTAAACCAGAGACCGCAGCAGGGTGAGGCCGAGGATCAGTACCAGAGGTGCAAGGTCGAGGGCTGCACCACCGATCCTCACGGGTGGTAAGACGTTCCGGAGCGGGCGCAGAATACGTTGCATCACGTTCTGTAACGAGTCGTAGACCTTGCGCACCGGATGCCCCCATGGAACCCTGCCGAGCACAACGATGTACCCGAGCACGATCCACACGATGATCGCCCAAATAGCGACGTCGATAAGTGTTCGCACGCTGTTCATAGAATGTCGTTATCGAGTCGGGCCGGCATACAGACCGAGGTCGGCGAGGCGCTGCCGTTCGCTGACCGAGATGCCCGTATTCGGAGGAGTGACAAGAATGACGCCTTGAGCAATCTTCGACATGTTGCCGGCAAGGGCGTAAGTGAGGCCGCTGGCGAAGTCCACCAGACGCCTCACCATCTCCGGCTCGGTACCACGCAGATCCATGACGACAGGCCTGCTTGCTCGGATGTGGTCGGCAAGAGCCTTCGCATCGTCGAATGATCGGGCGACAACGAGTTCGGATTCATTGTGCATTTGCGGCGACATACTTTCTGCCTCGAGAGGCCCTCCGGCTTGACCCTGGACAATCATGCCCGCCTCTGCGTGTGATGGGTTCTCCGACACCCGGCGCCGAGCCATCGATGGCGGTTCGACGCGACGGCCGGGGATACCGTACGAACCCGTGGGTCGCACTGGTGGCGAAAGAGGTCGAACTGGTTGGAGTGGCGGCGTCTCCACGCGGCGAACCCCGGTCGAATCGCCCTGTGCGTCCACGACATGCTGCTCCTCAGCTGCGACGACTTGCTCGTCGTCGACGAGTCCCAGCTGGAAGAGCGCCTTGTTCCAAAGTGATGCCATTGTCGGTGGCCTTACCTTCTCGTTCTACGGTAGCTTCGTTGACCTTGCCCCAAAGATAGCCCGTCCGACACGGATTATGGTGGCACCTTCCTCGATTGCTACCCCGTAATCGTCGGTCATACCCATGGAAAGCTCTCTCACTGTAGGCCAATCTCGTGCCAACAAGTCCCGCAAGTCTCTGAGTGCGGAGAACCACTTCCGCGAATCCTCCCCGGCGTCCGGCTGCGGGGGTATTTCCATGAGACCTACGACGTTGACTGTCGCTTCCACGAGCGCTTCCACTAGGGGTGCCACCGCATCAACGGCTGCACCCGCTTTTTGCTGTTCTCGGGCAATGTTCACCTGGACCAGCACGGCAGCGCCGGACGGATCAAGACGCTCAACCAGTTTGAGACGGTCGACGCCGTGCAGCATTGCTGCCAGTTGGGAGGCAGCCCGTGCCTTGCGCGACTGCAACGCCCCGACCATGTGCCACTCGATATCGCCGGGAAGAGCCGGAACTTTGGACTCCAGTTCCTGAAGACGATTCTCCCCGAAAATTCTGTGCCCCGCGGCGTAAGCCTCAGCAATGACCTCGACCGAATGCGTCTTAGACACCGCCACGATTCTCGGAATGTCTGAGCGCCCTGCCTTTCGGAGTGCTTCTTCTACGTGCCCGCGAACGGCCGCTAAGCGTTCGGCAACCATGCCACTGTCACCTGTCGTCCCTTCGTCGCGTCACGTCGGTACGAGAAGTATGCCTCGTCTTCGAATGTGCAAATGTCTTCGACCACATGCGGGATGGCACCAAGCTGCTTGCGGAGGGAACCGACGAGGTCGACCGCGGGCGTGCCCCAGTCAGTCGTCGACTCGAAACCGGGAAAACGTGCGAGAACGTCGTCGCCGACCTCAAAGGACCTGCGGCATATAGCGGGACCGATAGCTGCCCGCTCAACCCGCGGCCCATCGGCCTCCATCGCCTGAATCGCGGTGACAACAACGCCGGCTGCCGCGCCACGCCACCCGGCGTGCACGATACCCACGGTGGTGCTCGACCAGAGCACGATCGGAACACAGTCCGCTGTTGCGATAACAATCGGGAGTCCCACGATGGACGTCATGATGATGTCGGCCTCACCGCAGTCACCGGGTTCGGTTGCACGGGCAACCGCCGTTCCGTGCACCTGGTAGATATACGCCCATTGGCCAGAAATGCCTAACTCCGCAGAGAGCGCGGCCCGGGCTGCTGCATCAAAACGAGCGTCGCCGAACGTCGCATCCCCAAACGCGGCGGTCGAAACGCCGGCCGGGGTGCTCATCCCTGGAGAAATCCGGGGATGTCGAGAGCGTCATCATTGTCTGGCGTCTCTGGAGTCCCCGGCGCGGGTGGAGTGTACGAGTCGGGGCGCGCGGAAGATGTATGGCCGACGGCGCCTCGGGGTCTACTATCCCGATCGAAACCCGCGGCGATCACCGTCACCCGCATTTCGTCTCCGAGGGTGTCATCGATAACTGCACCGAAGATGATGTTGGCATCCGCGTCTGTGTGGTCGGCTATGAGGCTGGCCGCGACACTGACCTCGTAGAGCGACATGTCCGAGGGGCCGGAGACGGACAGGAGCACGCCGCGCGCTCCCTCCATCGATGTCTCGAGGAGCGGTGAAGAGATTGCCTTGTTGGCGGCCTGCTCCGCGCGGTTCTCTCCGGTTGAATTGCCGATGCCCATCACCGCTGAGCCGGCATCGCTCATAACGGTCTTCACGTCGGCAAAGTCGACGTTGATCAGCCCCGGTGTGGTGATCAAGTCGGTGATCCCGCGAACACCATTCGTCAGCACATCGTCCGCCATTCGGAACGCATCAAGCACGGACGTTTTGGGATCGGCGATTTCAAGCAGACGCTGGTTCGGAATGATGATGAGCGTGTCAACAGCGGCACGAAGCTCCTGGATCCCCTGTTCCGCCTGAACTGAACGACGCCGTCCTTCGAATCCGAACGGCCGTGTCACGACACCGACGGTCAGCGCAGACAGGCTGCGCGAGATGTCAGCGACGACCGGTGCCGCACCGGTGCCGGTGCCGCCGCCTTCCCCCGCTGTGATAAACACCATGTCCGCGCCCTGGAGCGCGTCTTCAAGCTCGTCACGATGTGAGTCGGCTGCGTCTCGACCCACTTCAGGGTTCGCACCAGCGCCTAGCCCGCGCGTCGAGTCGCGACCAATATCAAGCTTGACATCGGCATCGGACATCAACAACGCCTGGGCGTCTGTATTGATGGCGATGAACTCGACACCGCTCACACCAGCATCAATCATGCGGTTGACGGCGTTCACGCCACCACCGCCGACACCAACTACTTTTATAACCGCGAGGTAGTTCTGCGGGGCATTCAGATCCATCTTCTCCAACAATCCACGAAGGCTCAACTCCTAGGTTAGCCCTGTTTCCAACTTTCGGACGGACTTCTTCCTACTCCTCAACCTCTGGTTGAGGGATTGCCACCGCTGGACGAGTCGGTGACACAACGTCAATGATTGAACCGGCAGGCAATCCATCGGCGAGAACTGCCACCACAGCCGCTGCTTTTGCCTCAACATCCACCGCTGGTCCGATCCGAACACGATAGCCGTCAACAGTTGCGACCAGCTCGTCTCCTTCGGCCCACACAACGGTAGGCACCGAGATCCCGTCACCGATTCGCCCTATGAACAGGATTGCGCCGGCGACGTTGGCATCGGCAACCTGTTGCCCGGGACGCACCTGCTCGGTGACCATGGTCACGGAGCCCAATCCGGGCGCCGGCTCGTCGAGCGTTTCGAGCACGCTCCCCTCCCCGCTCACGAGCACCCAGGTAGAACCGGCTTGCACTGACGCGACCGCGACATACTCAACGACGTCCACCTCCACATGTCCCGGCCATTGCACCACCACCCTGCTGTCCTTGATCCAGGGATCACGTTCGAGTTCGGCCTGCACAATGTCGATCTTCACCGAGAGCGTCGGAACGCCGGCGACAACATCAATCGCCTCGAGTCGCTCGAAGGCCGTCGAGTTCTCAACGCCGCGTACGACCACCTCCCGTACGGCTAACACCGGACTTTGCAGCAGCCAGGCGACGAGCGCCGCAAGTCCGACGAGCGCCGCGAACCACAACAGGCGCCGCAAGCGGCGGCGGGCGTTGTCCTCAGAGACACCAAGACGGCGCTCCTCTATCCTTGCATTGATCGGGGGAACGGTCACGCCACGTCCTCGAACCCGATACGGATCACCTCTGGGATCAGTTCGACACCGAACTCGGCTGCAACGCGAGTGCGCACAATCTCGATAAGGCGATGGACGTCTTCGGGTGTTGCGCCTTCAGAGGCTTCGATGAAGTTCGCATGCCGCGTCGAGACCGAGGCTCCCCCAACGCACAATCCCTTCAACCCCGCCGAATCAATCAGCCGCCCGGCGGAGTCACCCGGCGGATTCTTGAACACCGACCCGGCATTGTGCGTACCTCCCGGCTGGTGCTCACGGCGCCACGCCGTTACCTCGCGCATCACCTGTTCCCCCTCGTCGACGTCACCGTCGGTCGTCAAGAAGACCGCGGACAAGACTATATCCGTCGCGCCGAGGTTCGAGTGTCGATACGACATCTCAAGGTCTGTAGCGCTCCGCTCGACGGTGGTACCTGTAGCCGTATCCAACACGAGCACCTGGTCTAACACGTCTCGCGTTTCGACACCGTGACAACCGGCGTTCATGCGGACAGCACCGCCGACCGAACCAGGTACCCCGACAAAGAACTCAAGCCCACGGTTGCCTTCCTTGGTGGCGGTGCGCGCAAGAACCGGAAGAGAGACGCCCGCACCTGCGTACACGGCACCCGTACGAACCTCAATCTCCGAAAACACACCCACAAGCCGCAGCACGAGTCCGGCAACTCCCCCGGTCGCGACGAGTACGTTGGACCCGCGACCGAGAACCGTAATTGGAGTCTCGGCGACCGCTGCCAGCACTCGATCTAGCTCCGCCCGAGTGCCGACTCTGGCGAAGTATTCGGCGTTTCCACCGATCTTGTAGGTCGTCATCGGTCCGAGCGCCACCTGCTGCTGGATAAGACCCGCCGACACGAGGTCGGGGATATCACTCATGATCGACTTTCTAGCCTTCGAGCTAGATCTTCCGCTGCTGCGCTGATGTCGCCTGCCCCGAGCAACAACACCAGATCCCCCTCTGCGACCTCATTGCTCAACGCCGCAACGGCGTCACTTACGCGATCGACAAACCGCACGGTGCCACCGGCAGCTTCGACCGACTGGCTCACCAGGCGTCCCGACACGCCGGGAATCGGCATCTCGGACGCCGCGAAAATATCCGTCACAATGACCTCGTCGGCTTCGGCAAGCGCGGGACCGAACAAGTGTCCCAGCTCCGCGGTTCTCGTGTAGCGATGAGGTTGGAACACCACCCAGACTTTCCGCCAGGTCCCATGGCGAGCCGCGGCCACCGTTGCCGCGACCTCTGTCGGGTGATGGGCGTAGTCATCGACCACGGTGACGCCGGCGATGTTCGCCTTGGTCTCAAACCGACGCCGAACACCCTCAAAGGTGGCAAGCGCGGCGGCTGCAGCCTGCAGGTCGAAACCCATTTCGTGCAGCAGTGCGAGCGCGCCGGCAGCGTTCCGTGCAATGTGGTCACCGGGTTTTGGAATGGTCACGGTGGCGACCCCGTGAGGTCCGGTGAGCGTAAACCCCACCTCGGAGTTGCCATATGAGACATCAGTAATGCGATACCGCGCGGCCTCACTCATCCCGTACGAAACGAGCGACGAACGCCGCGCGAGACGGGCCACACCACTGTCGTCGATACACCCGACGACAGGACCGTCGGTGCGTGATGCCACCAATGCAAAGGCTTCCTCCAGTGTGGCCATGTCGCCGTAGTAGTCGAGATGATCCGCATCGATGTTGGTAACCAAGAGACCACGAAGATGCAAGCTACGAAACGTGCCGAATGCTTCGTCGGCTTCGAGGAGGAATGTCGTAGCGGATCCGAGGTGGGCGTTCGTGTGAAGATCGCTCAGTTGACCGCCGACCATAAAGCTCGGGTCGTGACCCGAGTATCGAAGCGCATGAATCATGAGTGCCGTTGATGTCGTTTTCCCGTGCGTCCCCGCACAGCCGATCGCAGGGACGGATGTGGTCATCCGCTCAAGAAGTTCGGGTCTCCCCAGGACACGCCTCCCGGTTTGTGCGAACGCGTGAACCTCGGGATCGGAAAGCGGCACGGCTGATGACTTCACAAGGATATCCGCAGCAACGGCCTTCCCCGGGTCACTTCCTGTCCAGGTGGTGACACCGAGATCGCGGAGACGATTCAGCACCCGGGCCGGCTTGAGATCAGACCCGGTTACGGTGTAGCCGTCCTGGCAGAGCAACTTCGCAAGCCCGCTCATTCCCGCACCACCGACCCCCACGAGATGGACGCTCGTTGCGCGATCGTCGTTGAGGAACCCGCGCTCGATCACGTGGCTGCACCGATCATTGCATCAGCGACGATCGCCGCCGCGTCCGTTCGTGCATACCGACTGTAGGCCTCTGCCATAGCAGTACGTTTACCCACATCCGACAGCAGTTGTTCAAGCGCAGCCGGGACCTGATCGATAGCGTCTTCGCGAACCATCACCATGGCACCGTCCCGAACCGGGCCCGCGGCGTTTGCCACCTGGTGGTCGGCGGTTCCGATGGCGAGCGGCACGACGATCGCGGGAGTCCTTGTCACGGCTAACTCGCTGACCGTGAGCGCCCCGGCACGAGACAGCACGACATCGGACGCGGCGTAGAAAAACTGCATCTGGTCCTCGAAATCACAAACGGCCCAGCGAATGCGGGCGCGGTCAGCACGTTCTCGCACCGTGTCACCATGGTCGCGACCCGCAACATGCACGATGGCAAACTTGTCTCGGTCCAGGGTCATCGCTACCTGGTTGGCGATCTCGTTCAGGGCTCGGGCACCAAGGCTTCCCCCGAGAATGCCAAGCACGGTGGTCTCATCATCAAGACCGTATCGGGCTCTCGCCTCCTCGCGGAGCGCGGCTCTGTCAAACGTCGTCAGTTCCTTGCGGAGGGGGTTGCCGACGACACGCCCACCGAGCGTTCGCTGCGCCTGCTCAAAAGCAACAAAAACTTCAGTCGCCCACCGGGTGATCATTCGATTGGCAAGGCCGGGCATTGCGTTCTGTTCGTGAAGAAACAGCGGAACGTCGGCCGAATGGGCGGCCATTGCAGCGGGACCGGCTATGTACCCCCCGAACGTCGCGAGGGCGCCGACGCCTTCGTCCTGACAGATGTCTCGAACCGTCGCTCGTGCCTTGCGGACCATGGAGATCAACTTCAGGTTATCGGGGCTCAGGGATCGTTTGAGTCCCCGGATCTCGAGTTCGACGAACCGGAATCCAGCAGCTGGAACCGTCGTCTTCTCCATTCGGTTGCCACCGAAAAACAGTATGTCATCGCGGACGATCCCACGTTCGACGAGCGCATCCCCTACAGCGAGAGCAGGGAAAACGTGGCCCCCGGTTCCAGCGGCTGCCAGAGCAAATTTCACGACTCTGTCCTTTGGGAGCGGGCGAGGTTCATGAGCACGCCGACGGCGGCAAGGTTGGCGATCATCGCCGATCCACCGGCAGACACAAACGGTAGCGGCACGCCCGAGATAGGAAGAATGGCGGCAACGCCGCCGATGTTGACGAGCGCCTGCGTCGAGATCCACGCAACCATCCCGACAGCCAACAAACGACCAAACATGTCGTCGATCCGTAACGCGAGCCGAATGCCCACGAGAGAGAACAACAGGAATAGCGACACAACAGCAAGCGATCCGACCAGGCCCATCTCTTCTCCAATAATGGCGAAGATGAAATCGTTGTGTGCGTTCGGCAGGAACCGCCAGCGTGCCCGACTCGCTCCCAGTCCTACGCCGAAGAGTCCACCGGTGCCGAGAGCGACCAGGCTCTGCACGGCCTGAAGACCGTTGCCGAGTGGATCGGCAAGCGGGTCACGGAACGAGAGAATCCGCTGCATTCGATACGGCGCCGACTGGGCGAGAAACGTACCGGTGACGCCACCAAGCGCCATCATCGCGCCGACCCAACGCAACGGAGCGTTCGATGCGACAAGAACTGCGAAACCGGCGCCGGCAACGATGAGTACCGTACCGAAGTCGGGTTGCGCCAACAGCAGCGCGCCAGTGGTGCCGAACACAAACACAACAGGAACGAACACGCCGCGAAGGCGGAGAAACCGCTTGTTTTCTCGTGAGAAGATCGCCGCGAGTATGACGATCGTTGCGAACTTTGAGAACTCGGACAGTTGCAGACTGACTCCCCCGACGGTGATCCAGCGTGTCGCCCCATCGATGCTCTTGCCGATGGCGAGCGTGGCCACGAGCGCGATCAGACTAAGAAGGAAGATCGGCATCGCCCAACGTTGATACAGCTTGTATGGAATTCGCGCCGCAACAAGCAGGGTAAAAACCCCGATCCCGATGAACATCAGATGACGGTTGAACAGATACATACGATCGCCGTTTTCGTGCAACGCGATAACCGACGATGCGGACATCACCGCGCCGGCCCCGATGACAAGTAACAAAGCAACCGGGATGAGCGCAAGCACCGCGCCTCCGTGGCCGGTCGCCGCCGCCGCGTCCGCCCTGCTCCGACGACCGGATAGGTGACGGGTCTCGGCAGGTGTGGACGTTCGTGAAGCCATCTCTAACTCTCCTCCACCATGGATGTCACCAATTCTCTAAACACGTCTCCCCGTTCTACATACGACGCAAACATGTCGAAGCTTGCACATCCCGGAGCGAGAAGAACTGTATCGCCTGGAACCGCAATAGTGTCGGCAATCGACACTGCTTCGTCCAGAGATGCAGCGACAACAACGGATCCCGGTGGCCCTACGGCAACGAGGTCGGGAGCAGATTCACCGATGGCGATCGTCTGTACGACGTTTCCCTCATTCGGTAGCGGAGCAAGATCAAGCCCCTTGTTCCGACCGCCGGCGATCAAAACGACACGGTCGAACGAGCGGATCGACGCCAGGGCCGCGTGAGGGTTCGTCGCCTTCGAATCATTCACCCATGTAATGCCCCCAAAGAACGCTACCTGCTCCCTTCTGTTGGCACCCGGGCGGAAGCTCGCGAGGGTCGCCGCCACGCCCGCTTCATTCGCCCCCATGTGACGGGCCAGAGTGGCCGCCAGCAGCAGGTCGGCGGTGAACGCGGCACCGACGTCGGGCGCCATGAACCGCCAATCACCGACAATCATCTCGCCGGCGACCACACCGTTCCCGCCATCCGGTAGCCCGGTAGCACTCACCGGTACCAGTCGACTGCCGGCGCCCGCTACGACGGCGGACGCGCCCTCATCGTCCGCATCCCAGGTAAGAAGATCGGTGGCGTCCTGGCAGGCAAAGATCTTTGCTTTGGCGGCCGAGTACGCCTCGAACGAGCCGTGTGTGTCCAGGTGATCGGCGGCGATGTTCGTGATGGCCGCGGCACTCGGGTGGAACGAGGTTGCGGTGTGGAGCTGAAAGCTCGACATTTCGATGACAAAGACATCAACATCCTCATCGATAGCGGCGCTGAGGGGGGCACCGATGTTCCCGACGGCCCGCGCCGTGCGACCGGAGGCGATCAACATGTCAGCCGTCGCACCGGTTACCGTGGTCTTGCCGTTGGTACCGGTGACAGCACAGTACGGGGTGGCTGTGTGTTCGAGGGCAAACTCGATCTCGCCGAGAATCCGCAACCCGCGACCACGAGCATCTTCGACAATGGGAAGGGTTTGCGGCAATCCCGGACTCAGCACGACCAGGGATGCGCCGCTCAGCGCACCGGAGTACGTCGCAGCGTTCACCGTCACGACCGTCGGCGGCAGGTCAGCAATTGCGGTGGGATCGTCGTCGTACATCACGACGTCGTGACCGTCGCTCAGAGCGAGTTCCATGGCTGCTCGCCCGCTGACCGCTGCGCCCACGATGAGCACGTTCATGGAGCGAGGGCGCGGTCGGTAACTGCCAGAAACTCTGCGTAAAACAGACCAACACCAATTGCGACGGCCATGCCGGAGAGAATCCAGAACCGGACGGTGACGACCGTCTCCGGCCATCCCTTGATCTCAAAATGATGATGAATCGGCGCCATGAGAAAGATGCGTTTCCCGAAGACGCGGAAGCTGAAGATCTGCAGCACGACCGACGCAGCCTCCATAACATAGAGTCCGCCGAGAATCACAACAAGGAATTGGGTCTGCGTCAGGAGTGCGAGCCCGGCGAGGGCACCGCCGAGGGCTTGCGAACCCGAATCGCCCATAATTATCTTCGCCGGGGCTGCGTTCCACCATAAGAATCCTGCGAGGGCACCAACGATCGCCGCGGCCACCATGCCGAGTTCGAGGGCGCCGGAAATTCCGTAGTAGTCGGGGTTTCGGAACTGCCAGAACGTGATCAATACATAGGCACCGAACACCATCGAGCCCGAGCCTGCAACGAGACCGTCAAGGCCGTCGGTGAAGTTCACCGCGTTCGCCATAGCCAACAACATGAATAAGACGAAGAGACCGTACACCAGGGGTCCGAGATCGGCGCCTATCGACCGGGTAACAGAGATCTTCGTGGACACTCCAGCCGCGTTCGCTCCGAGAACAAAGAGGGATGCAATCACAACCTGACCGAGAAACTTCCACCGCTTCGAGAGTCCAAGGTTGCGCTTCTGGGCGAACTTTGCGTAGTCGTCGAGGAAGCCGATCACGCCCATGCCGAGGAACGCCATGATCACGAGCCAACCCTCGACGGAGAAGCTGATGATGCTGGGCGTCCAGCCGTCCGAGAACGACCAGAACCGGAAATGACCAACGACGTAACCGACCGTTACAGCAACCCACATGACGACACCACCCATCGTCGGCGTCCCCTTCTTGTGGGAGTGCATCGGGACCTCTTCTTGGATGAACTGTCCCAGAGAACGTTTCCGTAGCTCCCGGATGGCAATGGGCGTCACAAGAATCGTGATGAGAAATGCGACGGTTCCCGAAATCAGAAGAGAAATCATGGTGTGGCGACCTCAATCAACTCAAGGGCAACGGTTTCGAGTCCCTCTGAGCGCGACGCCTTCACCAACACCACGTCCCCCGGACGGATCAAAGCCTTTGCCACTTCCACGGCTCCAGCCGTGTCAGCAACACAAACAGCCTCGCTGCCGTACGCCTCGGCTATCCCAGGTTCCTCGCCCACAACAATTACTCCTTCGTATTTTCGAGCACGCAACAACTGCCCGATCGCTTCGTGCTCCCCCACCGCAACCGATCCCAGTTCCGCCATTCCACCGAGTATCGCCACGTGCCGACCTGACATTGCAGCAACAGTCTCAATCGCACTCCGCATGGAATCGGGGTTTGCGTTGTACGCATCATTGACGACAGTGAACGTCCCACGGTGGATTTCCATACGCCACGCCGATCCGAAGGCGGTCGCAAGTCCAACTGCTACCTCCGCCGGTGGTGCTCCCGCGGCGACAGCTGCCGCAAATGCTGCTGCCGCATTCATTGGCTGATGATGCCCGGACATCGACAGCGCGACCGGGTACGTGATGCCCCGGTACCCGAGGTCGAACGTGGCTCGCCCGTCGTCATCGGTTGTAATACGTTTCACCGACACGGTCCCTGTGGAGCCGAATGTCGAAACTGTTGCTTCCGTAGGACGCCGCAACCGCGGTTCGTCCTCGGGAACCACCACTGTGCCGTCGCGACCGACTGCGGCCGCAAGCTCCCACTTGGCATCTGCAAGTCGTTGCTCGGTTCCGAACGTCTCGAGATGGACAACACCAAGGTTGGTAATCACAGCCACGTCGGGACGAACGGCAGGCATCAGATGCTCGATGTGGCCGACACCACGGGACCCAACTTCAACGACCACATACGGGGCGGCGGGCGGCGCTGACAAGATGGTGAGCGGCACACCGATTTCGTTGTTGTATGACCGCGGGCTGACATGGGACTGATCCAGAGCGCCTGCGAGAAGGTCCTTCGTCGATGTCTTCCCGGTTGAGCCCGTTACCGCAATCACCTTACCTCCCAGCTGCCGGCGATGGGCCTTAGCCAATGCCAGCAGCGCCGCCAGCGTGTCATCTACGACCACCGCTGCTGACAGACCGGTGGGAGACTCCGAGACCAGGGCAGCATGCGCACCGGCCAGGAGAGCAGCCTCCGCAAATCGATGACCGTCAAAGTGCTCGCCAATCACAGCGACGAAGAGGCTTCCGGGCGTCACCGAGCGTGAGTCGGTGTCGACGGATGTGACGACCAATCGGGGGTTGCCGATGATCGCTCCCCCGGTGATCCTGGCGACATCTTCGAGGGTCCAGTGCAGCGTCGTCATGTCGACGGCCGCCCGCGGCGACCCACCAACGCACGCGCGACCTCACGGTCGTCGAACGGTTCGACAACGCCCTTGCGCTCAATCCCGGTCTCGTGTCCCTTGCCAAGAATCAGCACAATGTCTTCCGGTCGCGCGACGTCAAGTGCACGGCTGATCGCGTCAGCCCTGTCATCAACGATCTCCGTGTCTGCTTCAGTTCCCATCGTCCCATCAAAGACGGCTGAGATGATGACACTCGGGTCCTCAGATCTCGGGTTATCGGTCGTGATGACAACGTGATCGGCGGTCGCGGCAGCAGCCCCCATCAGAGGACGCTTTGACGCGTCGCGGTCGCCTCCCGCTCCGACAACCACAATGATGCGCCCTCTTGTGAGTGACCGAGAGGTCTTGATGACCCCGGCGATAGCATCCGGAGTGTGGGCATAGTCAACGACTACCGCAGGTTCCCTCGCCACAACCTCATACCGGCCGGATATCGGCCCGAGGTCGGCGAGTCCGCGGGTTACGGCGCCCGGGCTTACACCAACTGATCGAGCAATGTGCGCCGCGATCGACGCGTTTTCAACATTGAACGCACCGGCGACGGGAACGGTAAGAACCAACGATTCCGACAGGGACCGCAAGAGAAACTCTGAGCCGTCGATGGTGGTATCGATCACGGACACCTCAATGTCGGCTCCGGATTTCGCCCATCCGATCGTGGTCACCGGCGCCTCGCTCACGTCAGCCATTCGTAGACCCTCAGGAGACGAAATCCACACAACACCACGGTGGGCCCGACTCGACCGGAACAGTTCGGCTTTTGCCGAAAAGTACCCCTCCATGTCCGAGTGAAAGTCAAGGTGATCCTGGGTGAGGTTCGTAAACGCCACAACATCGAACAGGACGCCGTCGACACGCCCCAAGGTCAAGGCATGGGATGACACCTCGACAGCAACTACCTGAACGCGATCATCACGCATCCGGGCGAGAAGACGATGAAGGTCAGACGCCTCCGGTGTCGTACGTACACTCTTGATCGGTTCGCCCGCACTCACAGCGCCGATCGTTCCGATGAGTCCGGTGATTTGTCCGTCGGCACGAAACATGCCGTCGAGCATGTGAGAGATGGTCGTTTTGCCGTTCGTACCGGTGATGCCGACCATCACCATATCGCCGGCCGGAGAGCCATGGACCGCTGCGGCTACAGGCCCGAGGAGGCGACGCGTGTCGGAGACAATGATCTGGGGCACCTGTACCGGAACGCGTTCTTCTACCAGGACCGCGGTCGCCCCGGACATCACCGCGCTCTCGACAAACCTGTGGCCGTCAGTTTGTTCACCGCGCACCGCTACGAACAAGCTGCCTGGCTTGACCTGTCGGGAGTCGTGCGTCACATCCGTGAGCACGGCTTCGGGGTCACCGCCGACGACCTCGGCCGGCTGGACGAGCCTTGCGAGGTCGGCGATCGTTGTGCGTGTATTCATCCCGGAGGGACCCCGAGCCCATGCATCGCCGCCTTCACTATTGCGGCGAACACCGGGGCGGCGGAAACGCCGCCGTAACTGAGGTTGACCGCACGGTCACCTTCGATGCGTTCCCCGGATGGCGAATCGAGTACGACTGCAACAACTATGCGCGGGTTGTCGATCGGCGCGATGCCGATGAAACTCGCGACCACGGCAGTTTCGGAATAGCCGCCTTCTGCTTCAAGGTATTTCTGCGTCGTACCGGTCTTGCCTCCGACCCGGTATCCCTCGACTGCCGCCCGGCGCCCGGTACCGCCCTCGACAACACCTGCAAGGAGTTCGCGCATCGTCCGCGCGGTCTCCTCAGAGAACACCGGCCGCTCGATCGGTTGGAAAGTCACTCGGGTCCCATCCGGGAAAATCTCTTCATCGATGATATGAGGCTCGATCCACACGCCATCGTTGCCGACGGTCGCAAACACTGCTGCCATCTGTAGCAGTGTGACGTTGACGCGATACCCGATGCCCGTTGACGGTCCGCAGACAGAGTCACACCAGTCCTTCACCGGGTGGAGTAATCCTGACACCTCGCCGGGGATATGTGAGGTTGTCTTGCGTCCGAGGCCGATTCGGTTGAGGTACTCCCAATGCAACTCGTTCCCGAGCAGTTGTTGCACGGTGATTGTCCCAACGTTTGATGACTTGGCCACGATGTCGCGTACCGACATCACCCTCTCCTCTTTGCGACCGACGTCCGAGTACTTCTTCTTGGCGATTTCCAACGTCGCCGGAAGTGTGAACTCGCTGTCAGGAGTGACAAGCCCTTCTTCGATCGCGGCTGCGATGGTCAGAACTTTGAGCGTTGAGCCGGGTTCAAACTGATCGGTGACAACTCGGTTGCGAAACGTCGCGCGATCCACGTCGGTCCGGTCGTTGAGGTCGAAGGTCGGGGCGGTTGCCATGGCGAGAACGTCGCCGGTACCGACGTCAAGGACGACTGCCCACCCGGCGGTCGCAGACGACTCCTCGACCGCGAGTGCGAGGGCCGCCTGCGCTGCAATCTGGATACCGGGATCAAGCGTCGTCCGAATATCGACGCCCGGAATTGCCGGCACGATTTCAGAGTCTCCCTGCAAAATCGGGTTGCCGTACGGATCCCGCTCGTCGGTCTGATAGCCGGGCGTGCCGGCTAGCTCCTCGTTGTAGAGCCGTTCGAGCCCCTCAAGACCAACGAGAGTGTCGGCCTGCACGAATCCAACAACCTGGGAAGCGAAGTTCTGCGAAGGGTAGATTCGGGCAGGCTGGTCGCGAAAGTACACTCCTCGGATGTCCAGCTCATCCATGAGTTTTTCGATCTCCAACGCGTCAACACGATCAATGCGCCTCGTCAACATTGCGTACCGGGCGTCGCCCGTCAGCTTCGTCTCAAGCGTTGATTGGTCCATGGCGAGCAATGGTGCAAGCACCTGTGCAACGCCGGCAGGATCTGAAATCTCCGATGGGTTCGCGACGACATCCGTGGCCGCGACAGACATCGCGATCGCCTGTCCGCTGCGATCGTAGATCGTTCCTCGTGGTGCGGGAATCTCGCGAGAACGCACTCTTTGTTCGGCGCCGTACTCGGCCCAAGCTCCCGACTCGACAACCTGAACCCGATAGAGGGAAACGCCGACCCAGAGCCAGGCAAAGACGATTGCGACGCCGACCAACGCTACCCGAACGTCGGGCACCCTCCACTGCGGGTCAGCCATTGCACACCCCGCACACGGGACATGCACCCTGTGAGATCAAATTGTCCACGTCTTCTCCGCTCGGTCTTGGTCGTGATCTTCGGCGGCGCACAGCCCAGCACAGGCCACGCACGCACTCATGGTTGGGCGCTAAGGAGAGCTTTCAGCTCCGCCCATCGGTACTCGTCTCCCTCGACGAGCTCCGATGACAGCTGCACCTCAACCACCGTGCGGTCGGTCGGGTACACCATTCCCATACCCAACGCTCGATCCAATATCTGATCGGGCGCCTGCAATCGAGCTAGTTCCAACTGCAGGTCGAAGTAACGCGCCTGCTCTGTGTTGATTGAGGACTCAAGCTCTTCAAGCTCGAACGCCTTCGTATCAAGCGAGACACGCGACGAGATCGAGGCAAAAAAGGCGATCACGACAAGTAGCGAGAAGATAACGAACGGTTGAACATCGCGCACCGTCTTGCGCATTTGTCCGAGACCGACTGCCGTCCCAGCCCCCGGAACGGGAAAACTGCGCTGTGCAGAACGGGCAGTCATGACGATATCCGTTCAACAGCACGCATCACGGCACTTCTCGCTCGCGGATTCTCACCGATTTCGCCCTCCGAGGGTCGAACCGGTTTGCGGGTCACCTTCTCGAAATGGGCCACCTTGCCACAGACGCATATCGCAATCTCAGGAGGGCAAGTGCAACCCTCCAGGGCGGTCGCGAATCGACGTTTCACGATTCGGTCCTCAAGAGAATGGTATGCCATGACCACAACGCGACCCCCTACGCGGACTGACTCGAGCGCGACATCCAACGCCGCCGCGATGGCTTGGAGTTCGCCGTTGACTTCGATCCTGAGCGCTTGGAAGACCCGACGGGCCGGGTGCCTACGTCGACGGGCAGCAGCGGGGACGGCCTCGGCAACCACCTTGGCGAGCGTCGCGGTATCGCTGATCGGACGCTGCGCGACGATCGCAGAAGCGATTCTGCGAGCGAATCGCTCTTCACCGAAGCGATAAAAGATCCTCGCAAGATCGTCCACTCCATATCCGTTGACGACGTCACGTGCCGCGACGGCAGCGTCCGGACCCATTCGCATGTCGAGTGGACCTTCCCGATGGTAGGAGAACCCGCGTTCGGGAACATCGAGCTGATGCGACGAGACCCCGAGGTCGAAGAGAAAACCACTGATGTCATGCTGAGCTTGCCTTTCTGAAAGCGCCTGGCTGAGCAAAGTTTGCAGAGCCCCGAAATTTCCCTGTATGAACACAAGCCGCGGGTCGGCCTGGACCTGTGCTGCCGCGTCGGGGTCGCGGTCGACCGCCAGGACGTTGATCTCGGGCCGTGCCGCCAGCAATGCCCGGGTATGTCCTCCCCCGCCGTGTGTCGCGTCGACGATCCATCCCGGCGGAACTGCCTGGAAGAGATCGACGACCTCTGTGAGCATGACCGGTTGGTGATATGACGTCTCGTGGTGTTCTCGATCCATGGTCAGCTCCTCGGAGCGCTGGCGCCAATATGAAAGCGGGCGGAGTAAGGGGCCTTCCAATTGGCATCCGAGGAGCTGACCATGGGCCTGAACTCCAGTGAGACGTCTGAACTTGTTCGTTGTGTTGGTTGGGTATCCACATCAGATGCCGTCACCAACGTTGAGTGCGTCGTCGATGTCTGAGTAGAAATCATCTGCTTCGGCCAGGGCGCCGTGCCAGGCACTTGTCGACCACAGCTCGATATAGTCGGCGTTACCCACGATCGTGACATCCTTCCCAAGGCCCGCGTACTCGCGGAGTTTCTCGGGCACCTGGATACGACCTTGTTTGTCGAGCGTCTGATCCGCTGCGCCTGCAAAGAACGACCGGCGAAAGCTTCGTGCCTTCCGATTGGTACGCGGGAGAGCAGACACCCGAGCGACTTCTTCGTTCCATCGCTCCATGGTGAAGACAACGAGACAGCTGTCCTGCCCCTTGGTGACGACACAGCCGCCATCGAGCAGATCCCGGTACTTGCGCGGCATGACCAGTCGACCTTTGTCGTCCAGTGCATGTTCGTACTCGCCAAGAAACACGGGCAGTGCGCTCCATCGTCTTCATTTCCACGGGTCCCCACTCTGCCCCACATCGCGCCACTTGTCAACCTTTTGTCCCCGTCGGTCCCATGTTCTGCCCCGAATCACCGATGATCGGCCCACGGTGTACGCTCTTGGCCCATGGAAACAACCCCTCAGACATCAGTAGTTGTCGGTATCGGCGAACTGGGCGGCGTATTCGCCAAAGCGCTGCTCTCCATGGGCCATACCGTGGTCCCGGTCCTACGAGACACGTCGATCGAGGATGTGGCGACACGGTACCCGGACCCGGGGGTCGTCGTCGTCGCCGTCGGTGAAGGAGACCTCGATGCTGCACTCGCGGCGCTGCCGACACCATGGCGCACAAGGGTCTGCCTCATCCAGAACGAACTCCTCCCGCGTTCGTGGCACCCATATGGCGTCGTGGATCCCACGGTGGCGGTCGTGTGGTTCGAGAAGAAGGCGGGCAAACCTGTTACGCCGATCATCCCAACACCAATTGCGGGATCCGCCGCCGGCCTCCTCGTGGCAGGCCTCCAAAAGATCGGTATCCCCGCACGCGAGCTATCGGCAGAGGCCCAGGTTACGGAGATGATCCGCAAAAACCTCTACATCCTGGTCGCCAATGTCGCGGGACTTGAGGTTGGCGGCACCGTGGGTGAGTTGTGGACTGAGCACAATGCCCTCGCCCGAGCTGTCGGCGACGAAGTCCTGGCGATCCAGTCATGGTTGGTCGGAACTCCACTGGATGTCGACGGCCTGTACGCGGGCATGGTCGAGGCTTTCGACGCCGATCCCGATCACGGAACGACCGGACGATCGGCTCCCGCAAGGCTCGCCCGCGCTGTTGGCTACGCACGTCAAGCGGGGCTTGAAACGCCTACTCTCGATCGACTCCGGGAAACCTTCGGACGAAACGCCTAGGATGCGGCGATCAACGCGCTAGTGAAGGAGCCGACGTGCACGTCGTCGTAGCAACCGATGGTCAACTCGCAGTCGAAGACGTCGTGGCATTCGCCGCGCCCCTTGCCGGCGATGACACGGTCACCGTTCTCACCGCTGTCGTCATCCCCCGCAACCTGCTTACCGACCTGCGCACGATCTTTGGTGAGCAAGCGCCGGTGCAGGTCGACGCTGACGCAGAATATGTCGGGTCCGGCCTGGGTGCCGGATCGGGGCCGACCGGCTGGCCCGGCGATGATGCCATCATCGAGCGTTACCTGGGAGACAAGCGGGTCGAACGATGCAAGCCGATCACCGATGCACTGAAGGCTCACGGCATCGACGCTTCATCCGAGGTAATTGAGGGCACCAACGCTGCGAAGGTCATCCTCGAGTACATCGAATCCGACAGTCCCGGGGCCGTCATACTCGGCACCCATGGGCAGGGTCTCTTCGAAGGCCTCCTCGGATCGACCAGCACCCGGGTGGCGCGCCACGCCGACTGCGCTGTCATCCTTATCCGCACCGAGCACTAGACCGCTCATGCTTCGCCGGGATATCCCCGGTTTTCGCGCTCTCCATAGGTAGAGTGACCGCGCCTCGTCCAGACCGACGGGGTAGCAGCGATTGTGTGGATCGCTCACGCCTACCGAAGGAACAGAACATGTTGAAGAAGGGGCTTATCGCTCTTGGCGCGCTGCTGGTTCTCGCCGCGTCGACCGGAATCACACCTCGCACAGCTCCGGCGTACTCTCTTCAGGCCGACGACGCCGAAGCAATCACCGCACCCACCGCTGAGCTCACGCTGGGTCAGGTATACGCGGGCTCGGATTACTCCATGACCATCACTCGCGCGTTCACCGAACCGTCTCCCACACGCCTCGGTTACACCGAAGTGCGCGCCTCCCTATCGCTGAGGAACACAGGCGACAATCCGATCATCTTCTCCGATGCGATTTTTCTTGATGGCAACGGATACCCGGATCTTGCGCTGCGGGATGCCGAAGGTGACACCCATGTTCTCGATATCTGGCGTCCCCAGTATGGATCCGCACCGGGCGCCGACATCATCTCTATCAAACCCGGCCTCTCTGCTCGATGGACGATAGGGTTCCAGGTACCCACCGCTTCAATCGGTGAGCTGTCGATCGAAGCACTCAACGCCGGCGCCGTGATCGCGACCTGGGACTTGCTGTCCTCCGAGACCCCGGTTGCCTGGAACGCTCCGGCTGCCTCAACAGTTCAGATCGGCGAGTCGTTTGCGTACGACAACGGCGTCAACCTGACCGCCACCGGTATTGGGTCCTTCATCTGCGGCGACCCCCGGATCGAGACTGTCTCGCACATCATGACCGTGACGTTCGCCGTCGACAACACCACGCACTCAGACTATCGCTGGCCGGCCTCGATGTACCCGGACCCGAGCATCATTGTGCAGTGGGCTGACGGGTCGGCAGCTGCGGTAAGCGTCGAAACGTTCCGGGGCGAGCGAGAAACACTGCCCCGTGCCTCCGGTTTCGGCTCCTTCATTCCCCCGGCGTGGAACGAAGAGCGGGCCCTCGTCTTTGCGGCTCCACGCGATGCCCGCATGGTTGACATCAACGCTCTTCCAGCCGGTGTGTACATCGAGACCCCACTCGGTGAGACGGTCTGGGTCGACCTCACGGATGTTCCGAGCACGGTCAACGTCTCCCCCCGTTTCTGTGATCTGGGTTTCCAGGGAGCACCGACACCGTACGCATTCGCCCCTGCCTCCAAGTTCCTGGTCCGGGGAGAAATACCCGTCGTATCGAAAGCAACACTCAATGACGCCGCGACGGTGCTGCTCGACGAGGCGCTAGCCGGCGCTGGACTTCTCTTCGATACTCGCGGCGACTTCAAGGGGATCACCAGCGAAGACCTCAAGGCCTTCGCCCCGAACATCACGTTCGAGTCCCGTGACAACGAGAACCCGCCTGCGGACGGTGACGGTATCGGCATTGTGTACTGGGACACTCATCCCGATATCGCTGACTTCATCTACTTCATAACGCAGTCAGCAAGCGGCCTCTACATCTGCTCTTCGGTTGAGGCGTTCAACGCCCCGATAACCGCCTCCTCCGTGGCCCCCGCCGATATCACGCCAACGTGTTTCCCGGAATCGGCTACGGAAGAGTCGTAGCGCTTCGAGTCGCTACACGCGCTGTAGATCGAGATACGGTTCCCACTGCGGGTGAGGGACGGTCGTGAGACCGAGAGCCAACGCCAGCGAGTACATCGGCTCGCGCGGCGGGCGACGCAACATGAGGCCGGCCTGCTCCGGTGTCCGTCCCCCTTTGCGAGAGTTACAGCGACGACAGGCAGCGACGACGTTGCCCCATGTGTGGTCTCCACCCTGGGACTTCGGGGTGACATGATCGAGGTTCTCGGCCGGGCAAGCGCAGTACTGGCACTCATGTTCGTCGCGGAAGAACACCGAGCGACGCGAGGGTGTAATCGTACGTTGGCGCGGCACATGGACGTAGTCACGAAGACGAACGACAGCGGGAGCGACCAGAGATGTCCGTTCGCTCCGCCAGATCGCCGTATGAGACGCGACGACGTCGGCACGGCTACGGAGAACGAGAACAATCGCCCTCCGAGTCGAGACGACGGCAAGCGGCTCATAGGTGGCGTTGAGAACCAGCGCCCTTGCCATGGCGAGGAGCGTACCAGGATCCGGCGGCTGCGGACCGTGGTGATTGACCACGCAGCGTAACAATGCAAGACTGCAACAAGAAAGAGATCGGAGCCCACAGTGCGCGTCGTGGGATACGTTCGCGAGATCGCGGACGCCACCGTTAGTGAGATAGCCTACGCTCAGAACGAAGCGATTCGTTTGTGGGCTAACAAACATGGGCACCACGTCGTGGCGATCTGCCAGGACGTCCGCACCTCCGGGCACGAACTCGGCCGAGATGGTTTGCGTGCCCTGCTCGGGATTATCGAAACGGGAGAACCTGACGCCGTGGTGGTCTCCAACCTTGCGGTCTTCGCGAGCGACAAGATTGCCCAAGAGATCTTGATCTGGGACCTTCGCAAACGCGGCGTCACGGTTGTTTCAACGTCCGAGGAAGACGCCGCAGCGCTCCATGAGCCGTCGAGTGAAGAGCTCCGCAAAGTCGTCCGATTGGTCCTCGCCGGCGTCGAGATGCACCAGCACATGATCGCGGGCCGCGATGCGGCGATCGCGGCTCTCCCGGACGCGGCTCCCGGTTACTCTCTTGAGTCGTCAGACAACATGATCATCGAACTGATCTCGCCGGCTACAGAATCTCGCGGTCCCCGCAAGATCACCCCCGGAGGTCCGTAGCCGCCTCGCCGGCTCGCAACGCGGCACGTCCCACGGAATACACGCTTGCAGGGTCGCCGACTTCGGAACCTGCAGCCCGACGCCCTTCGCCATCTTCCACGAGCACGGTGGCGACCATCGAGCCGGCATCAGTGTGCCGTTGTACGCTCCGCGTCGTCAGATCCTCGAAACTCGCTGCTTCGAGCACGGCCTCGGCGATTGCGACATCAAGTCCGCGCCCGTCAACGACTCGAACCGCAGTCCGCCCGTCGACGGTCGCGACCGTCGAAGTCGAGAGCGCGGTCTCCTGGACGCCGATCAAATCGAGTACCCGGACATTCGGTCGCCGGGACCCTGATGGTGATGCAGCTCGGGCAGGCGATCCGTCGGGAGTCACCGGAGGAGCAAGCTCCGGGGTCGGAGAGGAACCTTCATTCGCTGGATGCGGTCCCTGGTCTTGGGCGAATGGCTTCTCGTATCCAGGGGGCGGAGGCGGCACCGACACGGACTCGTCCGGCTTCGAGTCGATGTCCCCCACTTGCGGGCGCATCCCGTGGTCCGCTAGAACGCGTCGTACACGCTCACTTACCGAACTCGCATCCGCTCCGGTCGCAAGTTGTACCCGCACGCCCGCCGGCACGTCTGTGTCGCCGTCGAAATCCGCTCCCACGATTCCGGGAATCGCGAGAATCGCGGATCGCAGCGCCTCGGAAACCATCATCGGCCGACACTCTTACGCCATCGCCTGCGCCAGGCAATCACCGCCCGCAGGTCATCCACACTAGGAACTCTGTCCGGGTCACCGTACGCAGTGGCCGAACGCCATCTCAGGTACTCAGCATCGGGACGGGGGTCGAGACCGTGCCGTGATCGGGTCGCTCCGAGATAGGCCAGCGCCTCGCCCCACAACCACGGTCTGGCCCAAAGCGCTCGGAGTGCTTGTCTCATTCGCATGGAACCATCGTAGCTACTGCAGCGTTGCAGTATCGAAGGCACAAGGTTTCCACCCCTGATAGTCTCATGTCATTCTCTGCTAGCGGAAGGAGTGTGTGTGACGGTATCAGCTACCGAACTCGAGGCGTTCGGACGGAACTTCGAGACCATCACCGCCAATATTGAGCGGGTGATCCAGGGCAAGCGCCAGACGGTCGAGCGACTCGTCATGTGTTTGCTGTCGGGCGGTCACGCCCTTATCGAAGACGTCCCGGGAGTCGGGAAGACGTTGCTTGCTAAGTCAATGGCCCGGTCCATCGACTGCTCATTTCAACGCATCCAGTTCACGCCTGACTTATTGCCCTCGGATATCACGGGAGTGTCCGTATGGGACCGAGACGCGGCGACGTTCACCTTCCGACCCGGTCCGGTGTTCGCCAACGTGGTGCTCGGCGACGAGATCAACCGTGCCAGCCCGAAAACCCAGGCGGCACTCCTGGAGGCCATGGAGGAGCACCACGTCACGGTGGACGTGACGACCCATACGCTTGCTGAACCGTTCATCGTTGTCGCGACTCAGAACCCGATCGAACACGAGGGAACGTACCCGCTTCCCGAAGCTCAGCTCGACCGATTCATGATGCGGCTCTCCATGGGATACCCGTCGCGCGAGAAGGAACTCCAGATGCTCGACACGCACGCAGATGGCTCGACGTATGACGAGATAAAGCCTGTTCTGCACGCCCAGGATGTACTGGATATGGCAGCGGTTGTGCGCCGCATCCATGTATCGGACGAGGTGCGCTCGTACATTGTCGATATCGCCGATGCGACACGAAACCACCATGAGCTGTTGCTCGGTGCGTCGCCGCGTGCGGGACTCAATCTTCAGCGAGCAGGACGCACGAGAGCAGCTGTGGCCGGGCGCGACTTTGTCGCACCCGATGACATAAAGAGTGTGGCGTCTGCGGTCCTCAATCACCGGCTCATCCTCCAGCCAGAGGCGCACATGCGTGGCCTTGCGGTGCAGGAGGTTGTGGATTCAATCTTGAACTCCACGCCGGTTCCGGGAATGCGAGCCAGGGTCTAATGCCGACGACGCGGGGATGGGCTGCGCTCGGCGCCGGATTTGCGTTGTTCATCCTCTGGATCGCGTTCGGCGAACAACTGTTGTTGGCCACGGCCGCGCTTCTGGTACTAGGGACGCTTATCGGCGCAGCGACTGTTCGCCGCAGCGCACCGAGTGTCGAAGTCGACCGCACGATCACCCCGGTGCAGATCCACGACGGCGACTCCGCGATCGTCGAGCTCGAACTGCGGTCGTATCGCCGCTCCACGAACGTTCTAGTCACAGACTCGGTGGGTTCACTCGGGTCAGCAGTGTTCCTCGCCGATCGGTTATCGGCGGGCGAACCCATGGCGGCGCGGTACGAAGTCGATTGCCGGCCGCGAGGCATCTACACGGTGGGGCCGGCACACATCAAGGTTCAGGACCTGCTGGGGCTGGCCGAACGCGGACGAACGATGGGATCGACGAGCAGACTCGTCGTCTATCCAATCGTCGATCCGTTGACAGGTCTCCCCATCATCCGGGGCCAGGATCCGAATCAGAACGTTGCGCGCTCTAACCACTCACCCGTCGGTGGCGATGACTTCTTCACGCTGCGTCACTATCAACAGGGTGACGACCTGCGGCGCGTACACTGGCCATCGTCGGCTCGCCAGGATGATCTCATGATCAAGCAGCTCGAGATGCCATGGCAGAGCAGGGCGTTCATCGCCCTCGATCCGCGCAGTTCGGCGTACTCCTCCCCCGCTGCATTCGAGCACGCCGTACGGGGAGCCGCTTCCGCAGTGGCGCATCTTCACAAGTCCGGCTTCGCTCCAACCGTATGGTTAGGAGGAACTCGGGCAACCCACCTCAACGGTCACGGTGCGTACTCAAAGGTCCTCGAAGAGCTCGCCGGAATCGACATGAACAGAAACATCAATCTGCCTGCGGCTTTCTCCAAAGTTCGGAATACCGGGGTCCGAGGTGGCGTTTTAGTTCTGGTGACTGGTACCCCGGACAATGATCTGCTCGGCGTCTACAGGCTGCTCAGCAGAGACTACCGATCGGCTGTGGTGATGGCTTCCACAACACAGGCGACTGATGCGGCCGATCGACTCAGCAGCGCCGGAGCGGTGTATATGCAATCACACGAAGGCGAGTCATGGACGGTTCCATGGCGTCACGGCATGGAGAGAACATGGTCTACCGCAACAGTGCGATAGCGGCTATCGCGGGCCTCGCGTACCTGTTCTGGCAGCTCAACGAGCTACTGCGACCGACGACCCAAGGTGCCCCCTGGCAGGGTGTCGTTCTTGTCTCCATCAGCCTCGGCGCTTTGATCACAGCGGTTACGCTTCGGTATCGAATTGCCACTGCGCTCGCTCTCGCCGCCCACGGTATCGCTCTGACGTGGACCGTCATTCAGGTCACCGTTCCCGACACCGTCTCGACCCTCCTACCCACTTCCACGACTTTCGGCGTGTTACAAACACAGTTTTCCGAGGCCTTCCGGATCATCCGCGGTGGTGTAGAGCCCGTCACCCCGGTTCCGGGTCTTGTCGCTCTTGTCTCAATCATGGCGTGGGTTCTCGGTGCTCTAACCGTTGCGGGCCTCAAGACTCGACGTCCAATGCTCGCACTGATACCGCCACTGGCCATTGCGGTGCAGTTTGCTGTAATGAACAGGTCGCATACAGGACCTGTCGGGACTGCGATCTTCCTTGCCGTCCTCGTTTTCGCTCTCCTCGCCGTGAACGTTGACGAACGATCCGCATCGGTCGGCCGTATGGCGCCCCGCGGCTCATATGCCGCAGGCCCGGTACGTGTCGGACCGATGGGAGTCCTATCCCTCGTCATCGTCATGGTGTTCGCGGTCGCGGCGACGGATGGACTTGACTCCGCTGTTCCCAACGCCGGTGTCGTGACGTGGCGTACGGCGAGCGGTCTCCCGGGGGATGTCTACGGTGGCGTTTCCTACAACCCCTACGTCGGGATTCGCCAACAACTTGTCGCGCCGTCCGGGGTCCCTATCCTTCAAGCAACGATTGAGGGTATCCCGGCGGATCAGGTGTACTTCCGTCTGACGACCATGGAGTTCTGGGACGGTTCGTCGTTTTCAGCGTTCGACCCCGACCTGCGCACGTTCGATCAGCCCTGGCAGGAGCGCCCCTCCCTTGCGTTCACAGGCGAGACCACCGCCGTCACAGGAACGGTAACGATCGGTGCACTTCGCAACGAGTGGGTTCCTGCACCGTACTCCGTCACATCCGTGTCCACCCGCGAAGTTATCGGACGTGACTTTCGGTCACGCGCCGTGGATGGGTCGATAGTGATCCCCGGCGGTCAGACAACCTACGGCGGACTCGAGTATGAGTTCACCGCTGACATTCCGAATGTCGACTACGCCGCGCTCGCAACACAAGCAAATGGTGAGTTCTCACCCGTGTTCCAGCAGGCCCGGGATGACGGCCGCGACGTTGGACAACCGACCCTCATCACTAGTCGCGCTGAGGCCCCGGATCTAGAACCGTTCCTGGAACTCGGCGATGACCCGGACACACGCGTCGGAGCACTTGCCCGCGAGATCACCGCAAACATGACAAATAACTTCGAGAAGTCGTTGACCCTCGAATCGTGGTTGCGCCAGCTCCCCTACTCGACCGCCATCCCTCTCGGCGGAGGCGCGAACAATCTCGGAGACTGGCTCACCGATCCGAACAGTCCCAATTACCGAACCGGCTACTGCGAACAGTTTGCCACCGCCATGACCGTCATGGCGCGTTCCCTGGGGATTCCCAGCCGGATTGTCTTGGGGTTCGCGCCGGGTGAGCTCATCCCGGGATCAACGAACACAGTCGTCGTCACCGACGCTCAAGCGCACGCCTGGGTCGAGGTATGGCTCGAGCCGAATGGGTGGACTCGCTTCGATCCGACCCCACGTACCGGCGTTCTACCAACGGCTGAAGCGGTGTCGGCGGAACTTGGATTCGACATCAGCGAGTACTTCGACGTTGAAGCTCCAGAGGTTGCGGCCACCGGTGGCCTCTCCCCACAGATCGCAAGAGACAACCTGCCCAACGACGCCGTCCCGTTCATCGGTGGCGGTGGTGTTAACGATTCCGGCGGCTTCGAGTTCCCCTCGTGGGCACGGAACGCGGGACTTGGACTCATTGCTCTACTGACGCTTGTCGGTGCAGTTCCACTACTCAAGTGGCGCAAGCGTCGTGGCCGGTCGAAGCGACTTGCTCATGGCGATATCTCAGCTGCGTGGGAAGAAATCGTCGCTCGACTTGATGACCTCGGAGAGCCGCCGCGGGTGGGTGCAACACCGACCGAAGCCGCGGCCGACGTAGATCCCGCAATGCAGCCTCTGGCAGCTATCTATGCGCGATCTGTGTACGGGAGTACGGCAACCCTGGATCGTGAGGATGTCACCACTGCTCGTGAGGCCCTGGTACAGGCGTCCGGAGTCTTGAAGACTCGCCACGGGCGAAGCAGCCATGTTCGGGCGCTGTATCGGCTCGCAAGCCTCCGACGACGCCGGTGACGCGCGGCCCCCAACCGGCAGATCTCTACTGAGCGGCGGCTTCGCCTTCTGCCACCACGTCGTCCTCGACGCGCTGAAGCATGTCAAGGAACCGATCACGATCGAGCTCGAAGCGGGTCACATCCTCTTCGACCTCAAGGGTGATCTCGTTGATGGTTCCAAAGAACGCGAGCTGGCCCTGACGTAGCGCGTCAAGGATTTGCGCATCTTCTGCAATGGCGTAAATCGCTTCACCTTCGGCGACAAGCTGGACGTTGGAGAGATGGAGATCCATGTCAGCGGATCGTCGCAGATAGTCCCACGCCCGGCGCACACGCTGCACTGACATGCCATTGTCGAGCAGTGATCGAACGACCCGAAGAGACACAAGATCGCGGAACGAGTAGAGGCGTCGTTTGCCGGGACGACCACCGGTGGATTGGATCGATGGGACGACCAACTTGACCCGATCCCAATAACGCAACTGATGCGCTGTACACCCCGTCAGTTTCGACGCCTGTTGTGCAGTAAACCCGTCCACCAGCGCGCACCTCCCGTAACTCTTCCCACGTTTCGGCCAGCGTACAAACTCATAGAATGCCCGCTGCCTCGACAACTTTTTGCAACCCCCACCCCTAGGAGGGGACGCATACTCTAGCGCTCTTTGCGCATTCGTTGCTTGGCGCGTTCTACGCGTGTCGCCAACCGCGTGTCGAGCAGTCTGTACCGAGCGGCAAAACGTTCGACAAGGAAACCCGCGGACCCGACCATGGTGAGAAACCCGAGAAGCCCGATCAATGTGCTTCTTGAAAAACTCACCAACATAACCGCAAGGCCGACAAAAAGGCCAACCGCCGCAAGGCGGCCCGGCCAGGCTCCTTCTGATCGGGGTTTTCGCGTCGCGACAGCTCGGGCGAGCTCCGGGTCCTGTTCGTAGAACTGGCGCTCGATCTCCTCGAGAATCTGCTTTTCGTGATCATTCAACGGCATACGGGGTACTCCGGCTCCCGACAGCAACTACCCTATAACTATACAACAGGCTTGAAGCAAACTTCGGACGAACTCGTCACAGATCCCTATCTTTCGCGCTCAAGATGCTCGCCGGAACAATACTGTCGTCACCAAATCTCTCTCGCACCGACTCGGCAGCATCATCGGCGGCCCGTACGACAGGTGTGTCCAGGGTGAGTTGTTCCGCCGCTCCAGCGTCACCAACATGTGAAACCCCGACACCGAGCAGTCGAATCGATCGGTCGCCGATGTCGAGTTTGGCGAGCAGCGCCTTCCCGTGCTCCCAGATCTCGTGGGTGCGCCGAACCGCGTTTGGCGGAGTCACCGAACGAGAGACCGTTTCGAACGATGCGTACCGAACCTTGATCTCCACCGTCCGTCCGCGGACCCCCGCTCTCCGCAACCGGCCTGCGAGGCGATCCGAGAGACGAAGAAGTTCACGCTCGAGGTTTTCGGCGCCAACGATATCGTTCGAAAACGTGGACTCCACGCTGACGGATTTTATGCCGCCACCGCCGGTCACCGATCTTTCATCAATAGCTCGCGAGAGCTGCCAGAGATGCTGACCCAGTGACGGACCAAGCCGTGCCGTGAGAATCCCCGAATCAATCTCTGCAACGTCGCCTATCGTTTTTGCACCCAGTGCCTCAAGCGCTGCATAGGTGGCCTGGCCGACTCCCCACAACTTGCGGAGCGGCATCGGGTGCAGGTACGCCAACTCTTCGCCGGCAGGGACGAGATGAATACCATCCGGCTTGGCATCTTCGGAAGCCAGCTTTGCAATGAACTTGCGCGCTGCCAGGCCCACCGACGCCGGAATGCCGACGTCCACACGGACTCGAGCCCGCATCTCGCGAGCAACATGCAGCGGGCTTGGGAAATGTCTCCTGAGACCCGAAATGTCCAGAAAGGCTTCATCAACCGACAGTCTCTCCATTGTCGGTGTAAAGCCCACAAGCGTCTCGAACACTCGCTCGGAGACCTCTCCGTACCGACCCATGGATGGCGCGACGAAGGTCGCGTGCGGCACCCGCCTGCGCGCTTCAACGATCGGCATCGCCGATCTCACTCCGTATGCCCGCGCCTCATACGAGGCACTCGAAACGACGCCCCGGTTGCCGAGACCTCCGACAATCACGGCTTTGCCGCGCAGTGAGGAATCGTGAAGACGCTCTACCTCAACGAAGAACGCATCCATGTCGATATGGACAAAATGCTCCGCAAAACTGTTCACATGCTCAGCCTACCGACAACGTCCGACACAAACGGTACGATTCTGTGATGCGCATCCACCTCGTCCGGCATGGACACGTCTACAACCCGCGACATCTCGTCTACGCGTCCCTCACCGGGTTCAGCCTGTCCGATCAGGGGAAACTGCAGGCCGATGCTGTCGCGACTCGCCTCAGCGCTCTGCCGATTGTCCGCATCGTGAGCTCACCACTGGAACGGGCGGTCGAAACAGCCGCCCCACTCGCCGCAGCGGTGAACCTCCCGATCACTATCGAATATGACCTTTCCGAATGGCGACTGCTCGACAGGTGGGCGGGCCACACCTGGGAATCCCTCGACTATTCGTTCCCGACTGAGGTTGACGCCTATCTCGCCGACCCGCGAGCTCTAACTTTCGGCGAGGAATCACTCGACGAGATGGCGACACGGTGCACCGACGCCATTCGCCGACACGCCACCGACGCGGGTGACACAGTGTTCATGTTCCATCAGGACCCGGTGCAAGCAGCAGTTCGGACGCTCCTCGGGGACTCGATGGACGACTTCCATGCGGACAAACCGGACCACGTGGAGGTGAGGAGTCTGACCTCCACAGTGTCGGGATGGGTGCGTGCCGAGAATCAGAAACCTTCTCCGGCAACCCCGCTTCCCACGCTGTGACTATTCGAAGCCACACCACTACACTTCCCTTCATTCCTGACGGAGGCCTACGAGAGGGAACACCGTGTCCATGCGTTTCAAGTTAACCGTTTCGCTTGTGGCAGTTGTTCTTGTGACTGCTGCCTGCGGTAGCGGACCATCCGCCTCGGCACTCGAGTCCGCTCGTGCTCCGGCAACCACAACCACAACCGAAGCCGCTCTGGAGGGCGTCGTTGTCGTCAAGATCGAAGACGGACGGATCAGCCCCTCGATCCTCAAGATCAACCCGGATGAGTTCTGGATCGTTCAGTTCGTTCACAAAGACGATCCGAAACGCGTCTACGAGATTGTCTTCAAAAAGGGCGAGTTTGAAAACTCCCCGGTCATGAACACCGGCGACATTTACGAAGTTGACCTTCGCAACCTCGACGAACTAGGCATCATTCGATACCGTGTTGTCCTTGAGGGAACGCTTACCGGCGGACTTCCGGGAACAATCAACACTCGCGGTTAACAGGCAGCCATCGACTTCCGACATCGCCACACATCAGCGATACTGAGACCATGACAGCACCGATCGCCATCGCCATCCTGCTCGCCTTGAGCAACGTCTCATGGGCAGCGCAGATGATCACCGATCCCGATCCCTGGGCCGGGTTTGGTCCCGTGTCGTTCGTTATCGGCGCCTCCATCGTCGCGGTCTTAGCGATTGTCGGACTCCTGCTCGGCCGGGCACCCTGGTCCCTCCATATCACGGCAATTCTCGGTGCAACGTATATCGTCGGATATCTGACAATTTCCGCGCCAAACGGTTTCGGATACGCCGCGCTCGGATTTGCAGCACTCGCCGTCGTCGCAGCGTACGGACCCTGGTTAAAGACGTGGATGCGCAAGCGCCCCTCCGCCATCGGACCGGGAAGGGTCCCATCGATCATGATGCTCGTTGCCCTCTTTGCACCGCTGGGCACGGCTCTCGTCCAACCCGCACGAGTTTCGATCGTGTATCTCGCACTCGCCGTTGTCGCCGTCGTCGGGACCTGGGCGTACTCCCAGGCACATGTGTGGGGGTTGTGGACTCTTCGTATAGGTATACCGGTTGCGTCGGTCGCAACGGCCGTGGCTGCCACGACCGTTTGGGCTGTCGCAGCAGTCATCGCATACGGCGTCACGTTGACGGTGCTGACGTGGAGACCGGAACCGCTTGTCATGGTGCAACCGCTTGTTGATGTGCCCCTTGCGAAGCGTTTTGTCCCTCTTGACCCCCCGACTCCGGAGGCCACATCGTGACCCCGTCAGATATCGCAATCTCTATCGCTGCTCTGCTGGCCGCCTTCGGTGTGGGTAGCGTGTTTGGAAGTTCCCCGGTTGCGTGGTTGCTCGCCTTCATCCTGTTTGCGGGCATGGCCGTCGTCATGGTGCAGACAAAGATGCGAACAGTCGTTGCTGTCCCGGTATTGATCGGAGGATTCGTCGGCGCCCTGGCAGGGACCGCGACCGTGCAGGCGATGTGCCTTCCCGGAACGTGTGAGGCCATTGCAAACACCGCCGGTGTCGTCACCGGCATCGGCGGAATCGTCGGCGTGGGATTGGTCGTGGCGTTGACCGTGCGCTCTTTCGACGAATACCGCACCGCGATCGCCGCCGGCAAACCTCCCCCCACGGTCGGTTGCGAAACCGACGAACGCCCATAGCTCAATGACGCACGCGGATCGTCGGGCTACTCGCTAAACGCACCCAGTGTCAGTGCGACATTATGGCCACCAAAACCGAACGAGTTCGACATTGCGTATTTCACCGACATCTCGCGCGCTACATTTGGCACATAGTCGAGGTCACAATCGGGATCCGGTGTCTCATAGTTGATCGTCGGCGGCACCTTGGAATCACGCATCGCCAGGAGGCAGACCAGAGTCTCGACAGCGCCCGCTCCCCCGAGGAGGTGACCCGTCATCGACTTGGTCGACGAGATCGCAACCGTGTTTGCGGCATCGCCGAACGTATTCTTGATAGCCAGCGTCTCCGTGGCGTCGTTCGCAGCGGTCGAAGTCCCATGTGCGTTGATGTAGTCAATGTCTCCCGGCTCAAGACCGGCGTCTTCAAGGGACGCCACCATGGCGCGGCGAGCGCCGTCACCACCAGGCCTAGGGAGGGTGATGTGATAGGCATCGGCAGACATGCCGTACCCGAGAAGTTCGCCGTAAATACGGGCACCACGTGCTTGAGCATTCTCCAGCGATTCGAGAACAAGAGCGGCTGACCCCTCCCCCATCACAAAACCATCACGGTCAGCGTCAAACGGACGCGACGCAGCAGTCGGGTCGTCGTTCCGTGTTGACATGGCGCGCGATGCACAGAACCCGGCTACCGCAAACTCGCAGATCGCAGCCTCGGTACCGCCGGCGACCATGACATCCGCCGCACCACGACGAATGATCTCGGCTGCATCACCAATAGCGTTCGCCGATGCGGCGCACGCTGTCACCGTGGTGGAGTTGGGGCCATACAGGTGGAAAGCGATCGACACGACACCACCGGGCATATTGGAAATGACCTTGGTGATCGCAAGCGGCGATACTCGACCGGCTCCGCGGTCACGCATGATGTCAATCTCCGCCTGGGTTGTACTTATCCCGCCGATACCCGAACCAACGAGCACACCGGCGCGCAGCGCTGCGGGTTCGTCCTCTTCATACGCGATGCCGGCGTCTGCGAGTGCTTCGCCCGCGGCGATCTGGAAGAACTGAGTCGAACGGTCCAGACGACGAGACTCGCGCTTCGGCATGTAGTCATCAGGGTCAAACCCGGAAACCTCCGCGGCGATCCGCGTGGTGACATCGGACGGGTCAAACAGCGTGATCGGCCCGACGCCGGAAACTCCGGCAAGGGCGTTCGACCAAAACTCATCCACGGTCGCACCAATCGGGTTGATGGTCCCGAGACCGGTCACGACTACTCGTCGTCGTTCAGACATGGTTTGACTCAGCCATTCATCTTCTGTTCGACGATGTCCACTGCATCTCCAACTGTCACAAGAGCCTGCGCCTCATCGTCGGGGATCTTGACATCAAAGTTATCCTCGAGTGCCATCAGCAGCTCGACAACACCCAGGGAATCTACCTCCAGGTCTTCCTCAAACTTGGCATCCATCGTGACCGCGTCACGCTCGATTCCAAGTTCATCCACGAGGATGTCCGTGAGTTTCGATTCAATTCCTGCTCGGTCCATGTGCGGGTTCTCCTGATCCCTAAAGGGCCATGCCGCCGTCAATAACCAGCGTATGACCCGTGATGTATCCGGCGTCGTCGGAGGCAAGATAGCCTACCGCGGACGCCACTTCTTCCGGGCGCCCCAGCCGCCCGAGACTGATCTGTTTCGCGACACTCTCCATTGCGTCATCCCCGAGCTCTGCGGTCATATCCGACACGATAAACCCGGGGGCGACAACGTTCACCGTAATACCGCGCGAACCGATCTCTTTGGCTAGCGACCGGCTGAACCCCATGAGTCCGGCCTTGGCCGCAGAGTAGTTCGCCTGCCCGGCATTTCCATACATGCCGGACACGGATCCGATTGTGATGATCCGGCCCCATTTGGCCCGCATCATCGAGCGCAGCACAGCCTTTGAGCAGAGAAACACCGAACGCAGATTCGTTTCGATGACCGCGTCAAAATCTTCTGCCGACATCCGCAACAGAAGCCCGTCGCGGGTTATGCCGGCATTGTTCACAAGCACAGCGATGGGACCGAGCTCCTCGATCACCCGGCTCACCATCTGCGCCACCGCCTCAGTGTCGCCGACGTCCGCCTGAACCGCCATCGCCCGACCGCCGACGGCTTCAATCTCCTCAACCACCTTCGCGGCAGCCTCGGCACTGCGTGCGTAGTTCACCGCCACGGCGTGCCCGGTACGACCCAACTCCAACGCTATTTCACGACCGATACCGCGCGAGGCGCCTGTCACAAGAGCAACACGGCCGCTCATTGTTGAAGGTCCTGCAACAACTCAAGGGCGGTCTTTGTCGGGGGTTCCACATCGGCGACGTAGGACCCCTTGGGCTCTGTTGACCCGCCCCATTCGAGCGCTACGGCTCCCCAACTCACTCCCCCACCGAATGCGACAAACACGAGTTTGTCGCCGGTCTTAACCCGACCTTGCTCGACCGCCTCCGCCAGGGCGATCGGCACTGTGGCCGCACTTGTGTTGCCGTACTCGGCGATGTTCACGAAGGCCTTGCCCTCACCGAGTTTGATGCGACGAGCCACCGATTCAATAATGCGCACGTTGGCCTGATGCGGAACCAACAAATCAACCTCATCAATGTTCCATCCGGCCTTGGCGATCGCGGCGTTGGCGGATTCCGACATCTTCGTGACCGCACCTCGGAAAATCTCCGCACCGTCCATCGTCACTGCCACAACGCCATCGGCCCGCGGGTTCGCCTCCGTCCCGGATCCGGGAATCGTTAACGCATCGGTGAACGCACCGTCGTTCCCTATTACCGTCGCTTCGATTCCCCCGACACCCTCGGTCGCTTGAACGATCGATGCTCCCGCCCCATCACCGAAGAGAACAACGGTGGACCGGTCATCAAGGCTCATGTAGGGCGATAGACGCTCAGCTCCGATGACGAGTGCGGTCTTGATGTGTCCCGCCTCGATCATCGCGGACACCATTGACAACCCATAGATGTACCCGCTGCACGCAGCGTTTGCGTCGATGGCGCCGGCGTTCACTGCACCGATCTGCTCCTGCACATAGGAAGCCGTTGAAGGGATCAACCGATTCGGGGAACAGGTACACACCATGATGAAATCGATGTCTTTCGGGTCGACCCCGGATGTCGCCAACGCTTCGCGAGCCGCATGGGTCGACATCTCGGAAGTGTCGATGTGTGAGATACGGCGCTTGCGAATACCGCTGCGCGACGCAATCCATTCGTCGTTCGTATCGATGACCGATGCAAGTTCATCGTTTGTCAACACGGCCGGTGGCAAGTACTTGCCCCAGCCGGTGATGGTCGCTTTCACGCAAGGCCTCCGAGGTTGAAATCGTTTGTCATTGTACGGTGAGGGCTTCTGCTGTCGCGGCGATGTCGCTCAGTTCCGACACCACCAACACGGTTGCGCCCTTGACTGTTCGTCTCGCCATAGTTGCCGTCACATCTCCGGGACCGATGTGGACAAAGGTCTCGACCCCGGCATCGGCCATCGCACGGAGGGTCTCTGAGAACCGCACTCGATTGACGAGCTGGTCCGCAAGGTTGGCCCGAATGTCGATCACCGGCGCCGCGGTGACGTTCGCAAACACCGCAAACGCGGGCACGTCAAAGGTCACGTCTGCAAGTGCGGCGCCAAGCTGCTGTGAGGCGGCTGCCATAAATGGTGAATGAAACGCTCCGGCGACTTTGAGCGGGATCACCCGGCGCACACCGTGGTCGCGTCCGTTGTCAACGGCCCACGTTATGTCCTCAGCCCCACCGGCAACCACGACCTGGCCCGGGGCGTTGATGTTGGCGACCCATAACTTTCCCCCGCCATCACGTCTGGCGTGACACAGCGCCTCAGCGGTGTCGACGTCGGCACCCAGAAGTGCCGCCATACCGGAATCCGCCTGCTCTGCACAGCTCTGCATCGCGTTGCCACGCTCGGCGACAAGCCCGAGACCGGTCTGGAAATCCATCGCACCCGCTGCCGCCAGCGCCGTATATTCGCCAAGCGAATGTCCGGCGGCCGCGATCGGAGGATGCGAGACCACATCGGAGAATTCTTCCCACAAGGCATAGGCAACGCCATACAGCGCCGGCTGGGCCCTATCGGTCCGGGTCAGCTCTTCCTCAGACCCGTCGGCAACAAGCCGCTCAAGTGACCACCCGAGGGTTTCCTCGGCAGCGGCTCCGAGGAGATCGGGGCGTTGGGAGAAGACGTCGGCTCCCATGCCGACTGTCTGGCTGCCCTGGCCGGGAAAAAGCACTGCATAGTTCATACGGGGTTACGACTCCGGTGGGACATGTTGGGTTACCGGTTTGTGGGAAGATCGGAAGCGAGCATGTCGAGGACACCAAGCACACGTTTCACATCGGCTGAATCAACGTCTCGATGGGTGCAAAAACGCAGCATCGTCGGAGACATGAACCCAACACGGACTCCAGCATCACCGAGCGCCGACTGAACCGTCTCCAGACGTACCGGACATCCTTCTGCGTGGAGCAGCACCATGTTGGTTTCGGGCCTCGAATTCACGCTCTCCGGGAACCTCTCGGCAAGCCCGACCGCAAGCTCCGCCGCAAGGGCATGGTCGTCCCCGACACGTTCCCAATCATCCAGCGCCACATCAACGGCTGCCGCCAGGACACCAACTTGCCGCATCGCTCCACCCAACCGGTGCCGGACCACCCGTGCCTGCTCCACAAAATCGGCCGAACCACAAATAGCAGACCCGATAGGAGCACCGAGCCCCTTGGAGAAACACACCTGCACGGAGTCAGCGACACCCGCCCACGTGGCGAGGCCAACCCCGGACGCAACAGCGGCGTTCCACAACCGTGCACCGTCAAGGTGTACGCGCATACCGTGTGATCGAGCGCTCTCGGACCCCGCCTCGAATACGTCGAACGGCACCACCGTCCCACCCGAGTAGTTATGCGTGTTCTCCCAGGACAACAGCGTGATCGATGGCAGGTGATACCCGGCCTCACTTGTTAGGCGTGCGATCGTCTCAGTGGAAATCTCCCCGCCGTCGGTCGGCGCGGTGCGAAACGCAACACCTGAGTTTGAGGACGCCGCACCATTCTCGTGGTTGCGCACATGGGCGGTCTCTACACACATGATCTCGTCACCCGGCGACGTCAGGAGATTAATCGCGATCTGGTTTCCCATAGTTCCCGAAGTAACAAACAACGAGGCCTCGACCCCGAGAAGATCCGCGACACGCTCTTCGAGAGCGTTCACCGTGGGGTCTTCGCCGTAGACGTCGTCACCGACCTCGGCGGACGCCATTGCGGCCCTCATCGCCGCGGTCGGCCTCGTAACAGTGTCGCTGCGGAAGTCGGCTTGACCGTTGCCAAACGCCATCTCACGATCCGATCTTGGCAGTCTCAAGAACGCGACGAATGCCACGTACTGCCTGTTGAATCCGATGTTCGTTCTCAACCAATGCGAACCGCACGAACCCCTCACCGCTCGGACCAAACCCAATGCCGGGTGACACGGCGACCTTGGAGTCACGAAGCAACATCCGGGCGAACTCCATCGATCCCGCTGCCAGGAACGCGTCGGGAATCGCCGCCCACACGAACATGGTTCCCTTCGGTTTCTCGATAATCCACCCGGCACGGTTCAGGCCGTCGATGAGAATGTTCATACGTTTGTCGTAGATTGCGTTGACCTCGCCAACGTAGTGGTCGCCTTCGTTGAGCGCGATGATCGACGCGATCTGAATAGGTTGGAAGGTGCCGTAGTCGAGGTAGGACTTGAGTTTGCCGAGAGCTTCGACCATCTCACTGTTCCCGGCAACAAAACCGACACGCCAACCAGCCATCGAATGACCCTTGGTAAGCGTGTACAACTCCACGCCGACCTCCTTGGCGCCCGGCACCTGGAGCAAACTCGGCGGTGTGTATCCGTCGAACGAGATGTCGGCGTAGGCAAAGTCGTGAACCACCATGACGCTGTTGGCCCTGGCGAATCTCACGAGGCGTTCAAAAAACTCAAGGTCAACCGTGGTAGTCGTCGGATTGTGCGGAAACGAGATGACGATGACGCGCGGTTTCGGCCACGTATCAGCGAACGCTTGCTCCACTCCTTCGAGGAAGTCGCTGCCCCGGGAGATGGGAACCCGGCGCACCTCGGCACCGGCGAGAGCCGGCGCATACATGTGGATCGGATAGGAAGGCTCCGGAACGAGCGCAACGTCCCCCGGCTGGACGAGCGCCCACATGAGATGCGACAGACCTTCCTTGGCACCAATGGTCGTTATAACTTCGGTCTCAGGGTCAAGTTCAACGCCGAATCGCCGCGCGTAACGATCGGCAAGTGCTTTGCGAAGATTCGGAATTCCGCGACTAGCGCTGTAACGATGGTTGCGATCGTTTTGTGCCGCCTCAACGAGTTTCGCAACAACTTCCGGGGACGATGGGATATCGGGGTTCCCGAACGCCAGATCTACAACGTCATCTCCCGCCCGGCGGGCCTCCAGCTTGAGCTGATTTATCTCCGCAAACACATACGGCGGAAGATCGTTGATACGGCGGAATTCCATGGGAGCAGCGTAGCTGTTCAGAAAGACGCTACGGAGATGGGAGCGCCGGCGATTCCGTGGTGGCTGCACGGATGCCAAGGGCGCGCTGCAAGGGTCCCGGGACAAGTTCAGCCATCCACGCCAGGAACCCCGTCACAAGTTCCAGGGCATCATCATCTCCATCCCAGAGTTCTTCGATCACATCGGGTGGTGTTGCTTTGATTAACTGATGGATGCCCAGGAACAACATCAGGAGATCGTCGAGCTGACCCACAACGGGAACGAAATCCGGAATAAGGTCGACCGGTAACACGAAATACCCGGCCGCGGCACCTGCCGTCACCTTGGCCCGCATCGGAACTCGTCGATCTCTCATGCATCGCCAGATGAGTTTGACGAAGTTAGGTGTAACTCGAAAAGCTTCACTCGCCACGTCGCCTGCAGACCGACGTGCAATGACAGGCTCCGCGACACCATCCACCGTGTGTTGATCCCTCATACGCTTTCGATTCCGTCCTCAACGACCGCCCGGGCCATCAGTCCCGCACCTATCGCACCGGCGTCCGGGCCCGTTCCCGCGACGAGAATCGGAGGAAGCATACGATGCGCCGCGCCGTGCAACGCATCCGCGGCGACACGGCGGGCGGGACCCAGGATCGACTCACCGATAGACCCAAGCCCGCCGCCGACGACGACGACTTCGGGATCGAAAATCGCGATCAAGTTGCACAATCCCCGCCCGAAGTCGGTTCCTACCTGGGTCACCAGACCACGAGCAACTTCATCGCCGGCGTCGGCAGCCCGGGTAACGGCCTTACCCGTAATCGGGCCCTCAGACAGAAGATGGGTCAGAGACCCCGATGGGTTCGCTTCAACAAATGCTGTCGCCATGGCCGCCAGCGCCGGTCCGGATGCGACTGTTTCCCAGCACCCCTGTTTGCCGCAGGCGCACTGCCGCCCGTTCGGCTGGTACAGCATGTGTCCCCACTCCCCCGCGAACGAATCTCCCCGGTAGAGCTTTCCATCGATGACGATGGCGCCACCAATACCGGTGCCGAGGGTCACGAGCAACATGTTCGAATATCCGCGGCCGTTTCCAATCACCATTTCGGCGTACGCCGAGGTGTTGGCGTCTGAATCGACAATTACCGGGACGCCGAGCAGCTCCTCAAGCTGGTCGCGTAACGGCAGTCGGGTGCCGGCAACGTGGGGACCCCACGCAAATACGCCCTCAGGAAATCGCACTAACCCCGCGATGCCAACACCAACCGAGTCCGCCCCACCGAGTTCGGCGACAACATCCTGCACAGACTTGGCGAGATGCGCGGGTTCCGATGGCGTGGCAAGCTTCACGCGTCGTATCACAGTGGTGCCGTCGAGGAGTACGCCCAGCACCTTCGTTCCCCCAATGTCAACCCCGATGGACACCGCGCTACCTTCCTCTTCGGTCGACAACGTCAGCCCGTCTCGGCGCGCTTTTTGAGACCCCGCAACGCGCTCGACACGATTTGCTTTTCAGCCTGCCGGCGAAGAAAGCCCGGAACTACGAATGCCGGATCGACGCGGAGTGCGTACAGAACTTCTGTTGAACCGTCCTCAAGCTCCGTGAACTGATAACTCCCCTCGAGAAGCCGAATATCGGCCCCCGGTTCTGCGACCCACGAGAACTTGCGATCTGACTCGAAAGAATACTGGAGGGTGTAGGAAATCTCCTTGATCATCGCGTCGGCGACGAATTCGACCCGCGACGGTAACCCATCTTTGAATTCTTCGAGGATGTCAACCGACTTCACGCCTGACACCCAGTCCGGGTACGAGGCGACGTCGGTCGCCACCTTGAACACCCTGTCGGGGTCGGCAGAAACTTCGATGCTCTGAACAGTGCCCTCAACGGCCATACAATTCACCTCCACATCACGCGTCTTCCGACGTAGCGTAGCCTGTGTGTAGCCCCACGGGTTGCTCCTAACTCCCTACGGAACCGACGTGGTGTCGGGCGCACTCCAGGCGATCTGATCAAGCGCTAGTACATACTCGACGCTGTCGCCCTCGACATACTCACGATCGAACGCGGCCAGACCTTGTTCGAGTTCGTCGTTGCTGACGAATTGCAGGGTCGAGACATATCCGGCACGCACAGAACGCCGAAACCGGGCCGGTGTTGTCCGGACAGTCTCATCAATTTCGGAAAACTCGACGTCACATCCCAGACGACCGAGATGCGAAACAATGTCTGCCGGATTCGGGAAACGGTCGACATCCACACGTCCTACCGACGGGAACCAACGGTTGAGAAAGGACTGGCGGTGGTGCCGCTCACCCAGGGTATAGATGAGACCCTGACCGTGGCGTGCCAACACCCGGCACGCCTCGTCCAGTGAAAGACGCCAATTGCCGTAGTGGATGGATAGATGAAAGTACACCAGATCGATCGTCGCATTGGCGAAGGGGATCGCCTGCGCGGTGCCACAGACACTGTGAACCGCCTCCGGGACATGCGCCAGCATCGCAGTTGACGGATCGAGCACGATTGCAAAGACATCGGCATCCGCCCACACCGCCGCATGTGACCCGCGCCCACCACCGATGTCAAGGGCAACCCGTATCGGCCCATTGGGTTCGGTAACTGCCTCCTGTGCCCGCCGGCGCGCCGCATCACTCATCGGCCGATGGTCATACCCTCGAGCAAGTGATGACAGGTCAACGTGGTTCATGATCAACGGTGCGTCCCGTCGCCCGGAAGAACCCAACATTGTGGCAACGGGTCTCTCCAACATCCCACGTGATGGCGCGCGGCTGGTGGACGTCGCCAAAATAGTGAAACCGAGGTTGATGTTCCTCTATGTAGTCCAGAACAGCCGCCGAACCCTTCCCCGGTCCAGCTACAACATCAGTTGCGAGGGCCGGTATCAGCGGCGGGACATGGGTGCAAAGAATGTCGACAGGCCCAAGGTCGGCGAGGCGGCGCTTCATCTCTTCGTCGACGATTTCGCCCGGCGCGCCGGTACGACGCGTACCACCCCCGACAATTCCGATCCTGTACCCGTCGAGCTCAATCGTATCGGCTAGGACGAACACCAGACCGTCCGGTAGGCAGGCCTTCAGGAGATCGACGCGATCAACGTTGCCGAACGTAACGTATCCTTCCAGTCCCGCAAGAGCATCACCGATCTCGGCATAGGCATCTTCGTAGGCTGCACCAAATGCGGCATCAAGCTCTTCCCCACGACCCGATCGCAGATCGTCCCAGCGGTTCCTGAGTTCGGTGAAGCGACCTGCGATCCGCAGGTCGCTCATATCTTTGACGAACTCCGCGCCACACACGTCGGGAAGAATCCCCGACCACGAGCGATAGTCGATCAGGTTCACGAGGTCTCCGAGAATCAGAACGGGCCCATCCGACCGAGACAGCCTCTGCAACGGCTCTACACCACCATGAACGTCGGAAAACAGTCTCATGCCGACGGATTCCCCAACACTCGCGCCAGGACAAACAGGGTGCCGGCGCCGAGGACCGCAGCCCCGAACGAGGTAACCGCTCCGAACCCACCGAACGATGCGGACATACCCGCCATACCGAACCCGGAAACCGCACCGACGAGTTCACCCATGAGCGGTATCGGTGCAGGCCGCGCAACGGTCTCAGCAACGGCAACCTTGACAACCCAGACGATCAATCCAACCACACCCAGTACCAGTGCCAATGCATAGATCGCCGTCATTGGGGAAAGCCACCAAGGGATTCGTTGTCACCGACTGCCTCGGTTGGGAATCCTCGGAACACGAGGAGCATGCCAACAATGATGATCAGAGTCGCTACCGCCATGATCACCTTCGGGGAAAGCAGCACCGACCGCGGCGCGACGATCGTCACCAGCGCGTCTCGTGTGGCGACCACCCACAAGATGACCGCAACCACGATGAGCAACCACCCTCCTACACCCCCGACCGAGATGATTGATGCTCCGAACCCCAGGGCAAAAAGTGTCACGATCAGCACCATGATTCCCTCGACCGAACGATCGACCTTCATCAATCCTCCACCCGGAACGAACCCGGCTCGTATCACTTGCCCGGGTGTTACATTCCATTGTTTCGAGCCGAATGTTTCGAAGATCTCCGCGCCACACACGGTACATATCGAGAGGTCGATCGATTGCTCTTCGTTGCACACTGAACATACCCAGGTGCGCGGGTCCGACGCGTCAACCGCCGCCACAGGCGTGTCGGCCTCCACGGCGAGTTCGTCCCGTTCGCCGGTCGAGTCCAGCGTCGCATAACACTGGCTGCACCAATTTGCAGATTGTGGGTTGCGGGCACCGCACGCACCGCAAGTCGAAAAGTCCTCATTCATCGTCGTTAGCGTACCGCAGGCCGCCCCGCACAACGCACAACTGCGTGTTGTATCTCGGCAAGGACGCCGCTATCCGACTCAACCGTCGCCGCTGCGTCAAGCGCACGGCGCGCTTGGTCACCGCCGATCTGCCCGAGCGCCCAGGCTGCATGACTGCGAAGCGTCGACGATCCGTTCCCCAGCCACCCGGCAACAACACGAACATGGCGATGATCACCGCTGTTGCCGAGGGCAACGAGGGCGTTGCGCCGGACATAGTCCATCCTCCGCTTCGGTACGTACCAATGTTCGGTGGCGCTCTCAAGCTCTCGATCCGATGCCGCAAGGACGGCGAGGAGGTCGACCCTGCCGCGATCGGCAGTCGCTAGTGACCGGCTCCCATCCCCGGGTGGACAAACATCGAGACAATCATCACAACCGTAGATGCGGTCACCGACCGCTTCACGAAGTTCCCTGGGAATCGCACCGGGCGTTTGTAGCAGGTATGCGAGACACAGCCTGGCGTCAAGGACTCCCGGTTCGACAAGCGCCCCGGTGGGGCAGGCCGGCAAACATGCCGAACACGTACCACAGCTGCGGGACATCGCCGTGTCGAGCGCTAGGTCCGCGTCGGTCACTACCGAACCCAGCAAGATCCATGGCCCGTGCCCCGGGGTCAATACCATCGTATTCTTGCCCCACCACCCGACTCCGGCACGAACAGCCGCGGCACGATCCACGAGTCTGTTGTCGTCATGTATGGCTTCCGCTCGGTGCCCGGATGTACGAAGGTTGAGAGCGATGGCACCGAGCACCTCGGCAAGCCGCTCATAGTGGTGATGTGTGGCAAACCGGGCTACCCGACCGGTTCCCGGTGCAGGTCCGGACGGTGATCCGGCTTCGGGTAGATATGTTGTTGCAACGACCACCAGTCGGCGGGCCCACGGAAACGTCTTCAGAATGTCCGTCGCTGTTGCGGGATCACGAAACGTGAAACCGAGCGATCCCGACATTCCCGACGACCTGCGCTCCTGCATCGTTGTAAGCGCACCAGTGAACGGTTCGACGGAAGCCACACCGCATCCAACAGCGCCTGCGGCCATAGCTACCGCGTGAACCGGGGTTCCGTCTTGCTCCATGCCAGCCAAGCGTAGTGGTCACCCTGACCGCCGCTTACCGCGGATTCGTCAGATTCGCAAAGGAGTATCCTGCACGCGTGATTGATTCAGCCACATCTCTCGGACCCGCATATCGACTTGAGACTCTCGATGCTGTCGACGGCGGTACGTTCGATGTGATCGTGGTCGGCGGCGGTGTGACCGGCATTGGTTGTGCACTCGATGCTGCCTCGCGGGGCCTGACAGTTGCGGTGATCGAACAACGTGACCTTGCCTCGGGGACGTCGAGCCGGTCGTCGAAACTGATCCATGGCGGCCTGCGCTACCTTGAGCAACTGGACTTCGGGTTAGTGCGCGAGGCTCTTCGCGAGCGGGAATTGCTCGCATCCAAGCTCGCTCCCCATCTCGTGTGGCCGGTTCCGTTTGTCTATCCCTTGCAGCACCGCGTGTGGGAGCGCGCGTACGTCGGTGCGGGCATCATGTTGTACGACGGACTCGCGAAACTCGGCAAGAGCACGATGCCGAGGCATCGACACCTGAGCCGTACCAAGCTCGCCGAGGCGTTCCCCGGCATCAAGAAATCGGCCTTCGTCGGAGGGATCCTGTATTACGACGCAGGTACCGACGACGCACGCTACGTCACGGCTCTGGCACGAACCGCGGCGCGCGAAGGAGCCCGCATCCTCACGAGTACCCGGGTGACGGGGTTCATCCGCGACAACGGCCGTGTGAACGGCATAACCGCGACATGCCTCGAATCCGGACGAACCATCACCGCGAAGGCGGCCGTCGTCATCAACGCGACCGGCGTGTGGACCGACTCGGTCGAGTGCCTCGTCGGGGATGAAGAGACCGAGGTCACCGCATCCAAGGGAATCCACATCGTGGTGCCCAAGGATCGCATCAAGTCGTCGATCGGTTTCATCACGAAGACGAAGACAAGCGTCCTCTTCCTTATCCCGCACGGGGACTTCTGGCTTATCGGCACGACGGATACCAAGTGGGATCTGGACCTCGACCATCCGGCAGCAAGCAGGTCAGATGTTCTCTACGTACTCGAGCAGGCCAATCGGGTCGTCGAAGTTCCCCTGACCGAAGACGATATCGTGGGAGTGTTTGCCGGGCTTCGTCCGCTTGTCGTCGGGACTGCGAAGTCAACAGCAAAGGCTTCTCGCGAGCACAGTATCACCCACCCCGCTCCCGGGTTGACGACGATCGCCGGTGGTAAGTTCACCACCTATCGGTTGATGGCTGAAGACACTGTTGATCGCGCATTTGAAGAGGCCGGCGTGTCGATTCCGGGCACACGCACAGCCGACCTACCACTGGTTGGCGCCAACGGTTATGCCGAAGCGGCCGGCAATAAGTCAGCACTGAGCTCACAGTACAGCCTGTCGGAAGACCAGATCGATCGACTGCTCCGCCGCTACGGCGCGGAAATCATCGATCTGCTCGACCTGGCTGCGGCGGACTCAAGGCTTGCCGAGCCGGTGCCGTCGGGCCTGTATCTCGGCGTCGAAATCAGATTCGCCGTCGAGCACGAGGGAGCGCTCCACCTCGATGACGTGCTCGCGCGACGAACCCGCCTCTCGATCGAGTCACCGGACCGGGGTGTTGATGCAGCTCCCATGGTTGCCGAAATTATGGCCGAGGTCCTCGGGTGGGACACGACAGTCGTCAAGCGCGAGCTTGAGCACTACGAAGCTCGCGTCGCCGCGGAACGTGAGTCGCAAACAATGCCCGATGATCTCACCGCCGATGCCGCCCGGCTCGGCGCACCCGACGTGCGAATGCTCGGCGGACGCTGAACCAGCGCTTCTTCTCTGACATCCCGCCCGCTCTCCGCAACGCGCGATCCCGACCCCCATCACTTGACGTGCGGCCGCGCAATCAATAGGGTTGAACAGATGAACTCAATGCGCACAGATGTTCAGATGGAGTGGACGACAGCCCCACCCGGGATTTCGGAGTCCGACTATCGCCTGTGTGTTCAGGCCGCCATGCTCTACTACCGCGACGGCCTGAGCCAGAGCGAAGTCGGCGACCAACTCGGATACTCGCGCATCAAGATCAACCGAGTGCTCAGCATGGCTCGCACACTTGGCATCTTGGAGATTCGCGTCAAGGTTCCCGTTGGATGGCACATCGAGCTCGAAGCTGACCTCGCCTCCGCGTACGGACTGCGCGAAGCGGTGATCGTGAGCTCCGACGGCACCCACCAGGTGACCGCTTCAACTCTTGCCGAAGGCGCTGCGACCTGGCTTACCCAACACCTCCAGCCACATATGCGAGTCGGTCTCGGCATCGGACGGACCCTTTCGCACATGCCGGAGACGTTTCGCCTCGATCAGCCGATTGAATGCACGTTTATCGAAGTGCTCGGCACCGTGTACACCCAGGACTGGGCCACACTCGACGTGACTTCGAAGATGGCCGAACTCGCCGGCGGATCTCGTGAGGTTCTCCAGGCGCCGGGTTTTGTGACAAACCCCGACCTCGGACTCCTGCTTGCCAAGGAACCATCCGTCGCCGATGCCCTCAACCGGGCACGCGAGTCGGACATCATGATCCAGAGCGTCGGCCCCGTTGACACCAGCGCAATCCTGTTCCAGTCCGGCATCATCGACGCCGACGACCTTACCGATCTTCGCTCTCGGGGAGCGGTAGGAGACGCCCTCGGGTACTACTACGACATCGATGGCAACCGTGTGCAATCGCGAACCGACTCCAACCTCATCGGCATCGACCTCAACGATCTGCGGCACGTCCCCTGGAGTGTGTTGGTCGCAGGCGGACCGCAGAAGGTGGAGCCCATCATCGGTGGACTTCGGGGGGGCTACTTCAACGTCCTGATCACCGATGATACGACCGCAGCAGCCCTCCTCGAACACCATCGCACAGATCAACAGTGAGTGTGATCCCCAACCCCCGCACGCCTGCGAGCGTCCCACACCCCCGTGTTGCGTCGTCTCGCACAGTCGGGATCGAGGTCTTCTATTTCATGGATCGATGGGTCGACGACCAGGCGAGCTACTTTGACCTCGTCCGCGCGAGTGGATACGACGGGGTGGAGATCTCGCTGATGTCCGATAATCCGGACGACTACGCCGCCGTGCGAGCCGGCTTGGAGTCGCACAATCTTTCCGTCGCGTGCAGCACCGGCCTCACGGAGCTGACCGACGTATCGCATCCTGACCCT
>VAPH01023508.1_pt1 | contig 54387 bp, 54 predicted proteins | sample 3393861 | NCBI WGS metagenome assembly VAPH01 (sample SAMN08290439, study PRJNA428436) | hydrothermal vent metagenome | isolation source: Deep-sea hydrothermal vent chimney | place: Atlantic Ocean: South-mid Altantic Ridge | reverse complement strand
CGTGGTGAAGGTGGCGATACCACACTGCCGGGGGAGGTGGTTGCCGATGAAGACAATAGACTTGAGAGCCTCCCATTCCGGTTGTGAGCCTGTCGTGCCGAGGTTCTCCATGGACGCCATTTTTCAGCCGGTATTATTATGCAGGTGGGTGAACGATTCGATGTTGATACCCCAGTAGTCGAATGCTGCCAGATTGAGAAGCGTACTGCCACTCGTCTCAGCTGTCCCTATCTTACATGAATTCAAGGTGATTGATCGGCTGGACGCCAGACACCGCAAAACCAGACCACACGTTTTTAAGGTACGTGATATTTTTAACACCGATGGGCAGTTACACACCCGCCTTTTTTACGTACGGTATTTTTTTAGACACCCCATCTCGTTGGCGATGTACTCCGAAAGCCTCATACAATAAGTTAAAAGCCCCTTACTCCCACTCAATGGTGGCAGGAGGTTTCCCTGAAATGTCATAACTAACACGGGCGATACCGTCAATTTCGTTAATAATTCGACGGGACACCAGGTCAAGAAAATCGTAAGGCAAATGTGCCCAACGTGCTGTCATGAAATCGATGGTTTCTACAGCTCTGAGTGCAACGACATACTGATATCGACGGTTATCACCGACTACACCTACAGATTTGACCGGTAGAAAGACCGTGAATGCCTGTGATACCTTGTCATAGAGGTCATGGTTATAAAGTTCTTCGATAAATATATGGTCTGCCCGGCGAAGAAGTTCTGCAAATTCTTTTTTTACTTCGCCGAGTATACGCACACCCAGTCCGGGGCCGGGGAATGGGTGCCGAAAGACTATCTCGGTGGGTAACCCCAGTTCGAGTCCAAGTTTGCGCACTTCGTCCTTGAACAGTTCTCTTAGTGGCTCGAGCAATTCAAGCTTCATATCATCCGGCAGGCCACCGACATTATGGTGCGATTTAATTACTTTTGCCTTTCCCGTTCTTGAACCCGCTGACTCGATAATATCAGGGTAGATCGTGCCCTGGGCAAGCCACCTAACATTGCCAAGCTTAGTAGCTTCTTCATCAAACACCTGGATAAAGGTGTGGCCGATAATTTTACGCTTTTTTTCTGGGTCGGCTTCACCTGTCAAGCTACTCAGAAACTTCTCCTCGGCATCAACACGAATCACTCGTACACCCATATGCTTGGCAAAAGTGGTTATCACCTGATCACCTTCATGAAGGCGCAGCAATCCGTTATCGACAAAAACACAGGTCAGTCTGTCGCCTATGGCCTTGTGGAGTAAGGCGGCAACTACTGAGGAATCAACACCACCAGAAAGACCAAGCAAAACCTCATCGTCACCAACTTGTTGGCGTATGTTTTCGATGCTGTCCTGTATAATATTCGCCGGAGTCCATAGTGCCTTGCAACCACAGATATCGTGCACAAAACGGGCAAGTATACGATCCCCCTGTTGTGTATGCGTCACTTCGGGATGGAATTGCACGCCATAGTAATGACGTGATTCATCCGCCATTCCAGCCAGTGGAGCACTGTCTGTTGTAGCAATGACTGAAAACCCTGGTGGCAAGCTGGAAACCCGGTCACCGTGACTCATCCAGACGTCCAGCAAACCATAACCTTCTTCCGAAGTATGATCTTCAATATCTTTGAGCAGCTGAGAATAACCGTGTACCCGTATTTGAGCATAGCCGTATTCATGACGAGACGAGGTTTCCACTTTACCCCCCAGTTGCGCCGCCATGGTCTGCATACCATAGCAAATACCCAGTACCGGCATCCCGGAATCAAATACCCGCTGACTGACTTTAGCTGTACCGCCTTCGGTAACACTCTCCGGCCCACCAGATAAAATATAGCCTTTAGCAGCAAAGTCTTTTATATGAACCTCATCAACATCGTAGGGAAAAATTTCGCAATAAACACCTGCTTCCCTGACTCGTCTGGCAATTAACTGTGTGTATTGAGAACCAAAATCGAGGATGAGAATCCTGTCAGAATGAATATTGTTACGCATGATTCAGGTGTTTTGGAAGATGAACTGTGACGATGGAAGTATCAGGAACGGTAATTGGGTGCTTCTTTGGTAATAGTGACGTCATGCACATGGCTTTCAGCCATACCTGCACCTGTCACGCGGACAAATTCAGGTTTTTCACGCATTTCTTCTATTGTTTTACAGCCGGTATAGCCCATGCTGGAACGTAAACCGCCCAGCATTTGATGCACAATACTTGTCATAGGCCCTTTAAAGGGGACTCTACCCTCAATACCTTCCGGCACAAATTTATCGACGTTTGCAGTGTTTTCCTGGAAATAACGATCACTGGAGCCCTGCTGCATAGCACCCAGCGAGCCCATGCCACGATAGGATTTGTAGGATCGACCCTGAAACAGTTCAATTTCACCCGGGGCTTCTTCCGTACCGGCAAACATACTGCCTACCATGATGCAGTGAGCACCTGCTACAATGGCTTTAGCCATGTCACCGGAATAGCGAATTCCACCGTCTGCGACCAGTGGCACACCCGAATCTCTAAGGGCATTTGCAACGTTACTCACTGCACTAATCTGCGGCACACCGACGCCCGCTACGATACGGGTTGTACAGATTGACCCAGGACCTATGCCAACCTTTACACAATCTGCACCCGCAGCCACAAGATCCAGAGCCGCCGCCGCTGTCCCAATATTTCCACCTATTACATCAATATGCGGGTAGTTTTCTTTTACCCAGGCGATTTTATCCAGTACGCCTTTCGAATGGCCATGTGCCGTATCCACAACGAGTATATCTACCCCAGCCCCTGCCAGTGCAGCAACACGTTCTTCGGTATCAGCACCCGTACCAACAGCAGCACCGGCACGCAAACGCCCCTGATCATCCTTGCAGGCCAGGGGTTTATCTGTCGCTTTTTGTATGTCTTTAACAGTTACCATGCCGCGTAGGTGGAAATTGTCATTTACCACCAGAATTTTCTCGATGCGGTGCTTATGCAGCAGGGATATAATTTTCTCTTTACTGGCACCCTCTCTAACCGTAACCAGCTTATCTTTTTGCGTCATCATACTGGACACCGGATCATCCAAATGTGTTTCGAATCGAAGGTCTCTGGCTGTAACAATGCCAACGAGATCCACACCATCCACCACAGGCACACCAGAGATTCCGACTTCTTTGGTCAATTTCATCACGTCTCGAATACTTGTACTGGGACTTACTATGTAAGGATCAGCAATGACACCACTTTCGTATTTCTTAACTTTGAGAACCTCTTTTGCCTGGGATTCTGCATTCATATTCTTGTGGATAATCCCAATCCCACCTTCCTGAGCAATAGCAATTGCCAGGCGCGATTCGGTTACCGTGTCCATTGCAGCGGAAACCAGAGGTATATTGAGTTCTATGTGGCGTGAAAGCCGTGTTTTCAGATTGGCATCACGAGGCAGGACATCGCTACGTGCTGGCAGGAGCAGGACATCATCAAAGGTGAGTGCTTGTTCTAGGATTTGCATTTCAGGATTATATAGATTGCCTGATTACGGGTAAACCTACCTGACAGGGTTATTGAAGAAATTCTGGAAATTAATCGGGAATAAAGAAATATTCACTGGATTTCACTTGACTGGAGACACATTATTGTTGATTATTAGCGCACATAAATATAATTTTGAACCAATTGAGAGGATCCCTGATTATGAAGAGAAGTTTACTTGCAGCCTTTGTTGCTACGTCAATTTTTACTGTTAGTGCTTGTGCCTCACCTGGGAGTAGTGCCAAAGCGCCTGATGATGCCTGGGCCAAACAGGTCGCTACAGCTACAGCCGGAATAAAGGCACTTAAGAAAGAAGATGCACTGTGGCGTGACACACATAAGTTCCTTAAAAAGGCCGACAAAGCCTATAAAGCTGGCGACAAGAAAAAGGCCAATAAGCTGATGAAAAAGGTCAACAGCCAAATAAAATTAGCGGGCTTACAACATGAATCTCAGAAAAATGCGAAACCCCATTTCTAAGTTACATTAAAAGATTTCCAAAAAAGCCGGGCAATGCCCGGCTTTTTTGTTCTTCCGTTTCATCACTTTTGCTCCCTGTTGCTATGCATACTGAGAAAACTATTTATACCGTTTCCCTACTGGCAAAAGAAGTTAAAAGGCTGCTGGAAGCCAGCTATGCCAATATTCAGGTAGAAGGTGAGATATCCGGGCTCACCCGACCCGCATCCGGTCACCAGTACTTCAATTTAAAAGATGAGAATGCGCAGTTGCGGTGTGTCTTTTTCAGAAAAAGTGAGCGCCTTTCACCCGTTTGCCTGAAAAATGGCATGCATGTGTTGCTCTCTGGCAGGGTATCCCTTTATGAGCAGCGCGGTGATTTTCAGCTCATCGTGCAGACTGCAGTTGATGCAGGAGAGGGCCTGCTTAGAAAAAAATTCGAGCAATTAAAGGCACAGCTGGGCAAAGAAGGATTATTCGAGCCTGCGACAAAAAATACTTTGCCATCCTTACCCAGCCGAGTGGGTATCATTACCTCAGCAACCGGTGCAGCCATCCATGACATCATCTCAGTCTTTAAGCGACGTTGTCCGGCAATACAATTATTGATTTACCCCTCTGTGGTACAGGGTGAATTCGCGGCCGAATCTTTGGTTACTGCAATCAACACAGCGAATAGTCGTAGAGAGTGTGATGTACTTATTCTTGCTCGTGGTGGTGGCTCTTTGGAAGACCTGTGGCCATTTAATGATGAAATTCTTGCCAGGGCTATCCATCACTGCACCATCCCGCTGGTTTCTGCCATCGGCCATGAATCGGATTTCACCATTAGTGATCTTGTTGCAGATGTTCGTGCTGCCACCCCAACTGCCGCAGCGGAAATGTTATCGCCTGACCTGGTACAACTATCCAAGGCCTGTGCTAGCCTGCATACAAGACTATTAAATGCATTAAACCGTCACCACGAGGCTGCAAGCCAGCAATTTGACCACTTACAATTACGACTAAATACATTCAGGCAGAAAGTTGATCGTGACGGATACCACTACAGTATTTTATCAAATAGATTCTCCAGACTTTCTGCTCTACTGATAAAAGAGCGACGGTATCAACTCGCCGCACGGGTAAATCGTATCCACCGACCAGACAGATCGCTGAGACAATATTCCCAGGATTACCTTAATCTTGAACAACGACGGGATAGAGCAATAAAAAGCCTTATTTCATCTTCCTCACTGACGTTTATTTACCAGCATAAACGTCTATCAGATCACCTTCCAGTGCATCGTTTGCAAGATAGATCTATTTACCATAGTGCCGTCAGTAAGCGTTTATGGGCTAACATACCGGCGTTGCTGCAATATAGGCGCACTCAATTAGAGAGCAAAGTATTTGCATTAGAGGCGCTAAGCCCCTTGCAAACGCTTGCTCGGGGCTTTGCCGCATTACAAATTGCTGGAGAACAGAAAATTGTGAGCTCCGTCAATCAGGTAAAAGTGGGGGATGAACTGCAAGCAAATCTACAGGATGGTTGTATACGCTGTATAATTAATAAGGTTCAAAGGAACATCAATGATTAAACAAAAAAAAATCAGATTTCTCGTCCGCACAGTTACGACGCTACTCTGCTACACGCTATTCGGTCTTGTCCCTGTAAATGCATTTACGGATTCTTCCGTCCCCGGTGGAGTAACAATTATTGATCTGGGCTCGGCATCAGAACCACGACCTCAGGCTCGTTTCGGCTCAAATAGGATCATGGTCATTAAACGGGATGGAAAATGGAAGGGTCTGGTCGGCCTGTCCCTCAAAACACTACCGGGGGATTACATTGTCAGTTATAAAGCAGGAAAAATGAGCAAGCCTGATAAGGAGATTGCCATTAAAGTACACCCTAAAACTTACCCAGAACAACGAATAAAAATAAAAGAGAGAAAATATGTTTCGCCAAACAAGAAACAACTTGCACGAATAAAAAAAGAAAAGGAACATATGGGTAAATTATTCAAAATCTGGCGAGAAACTGATGTCTCAGTCGAACTTAGCTGGCCGACCAAAGGGCCCGTAAGCAGCCCCTTTGGTTTAAAACGGTTCTTTAATGACCAACCTCGCAACCCCCATAGCGGCATTGATATCGCAGCACCTGAAGGCACGGACATAGTACTGCCTTCAGACGGTAATATTATTGATACAGGAAATTACTACTTCAATGGGAAAACAGTTTTTGTTGATCATGGCCAGGGCATGATCAGCATGTTCAATCACATGAGTAAAATAACGGCAAAGACAGGGGATAAGCTAAGGCGTGGCGATAAAATTGGAGAAGTCGGTAAAACGGGGAGAGTCACAGGGCCTCACCTACACTGGAGTCTCAATTTGAACCAGAGTAGAGTAAATCCGATGCTTTTCCTGCCGGAAAAAAAATAGAGCCCTTGCACCGTTTTTGGGACAGCCTCTTTACGTAAAACCTGACACGCAACCGTAAACTATTTTGTTAGATCGTTGTACTCATTTCTGCCTCAGCAGAAACCTTGGCAACCAGGAGATCCTGTGAAATATCACTCCAGTTGCTGTCACTTTTATCAATCAACTCAGACAACTTCTTGCTGAGCTTTTGATATTTTAGTTCGCTTTCCTCGCGCACCATATCAGCGGCTACTTCGAGAAAATTAATTACAGCTTCCAGCTTTTTCAGTTTTTCCCGCTTATCTCTAATATCGTAGTCTTCACTTTTGTCTTCGAAATACTGCTGTGAATTCGTTGACATCATCGTGACAGCCTTTTTAAAGCTGTTGAAATCGAGCCGAAACATACCGTAGGCCCGCTGATATAGCTTGAAATAGTCCATCAGAAAGTCTTTTATTTTAGCCAGACGACGGTGGTTCTTAAGTGCCACAACAAAGAGCGTGAACACATCATCATAATCTTCTCTGATCAATACATCTCTTTCCTTCACTTCTCGCATCGTCGGATTCATGGCTTGTTGGCACATGGTATTGATTTCTTCCAGTAGCTCATCAATTTCTCTTTCCTTTAGTCTGGCTTCACGCTCAACCATGGAAAGATTATTTCTTGCTTCCGCATGGTCAAATGTCTGAATAACCTCATCCTTGATGGTTGATTCTACTTCTGACTGCGGGTCATTCCCAAGTGTCCCCGCCAGCCTTTTCTTCAGTCTGACACTGGCTTCCTTGGCAATTCGATATTCATTTGATCGTCTGGACTCTACCTCCTTAATTTCTAGAAACTCCACCATACTGCCATTGAACGTTTTTACCTTGAGTAAAAACTGGTGGGTAAAGTTCATAAACGGGGTAAAAAAATCAGCGCTTTCCTGAGGCGTTACTTTGAGACGGTCAAAATAACTGCGTAAATAGGAAACTTTTCGGGCAATAATTTCTGTACTACTTTGTATTCGTGTGCTTATTTTTGACAAGTCGCTAAAAGCCGTGTGCATTTCTTCGTTAAAACGCAGGATCTCAATAAGCTTACGCAACATTGTTTCTTCGCCACTGGTACGAAGAAACAATGCCTGAAGGCTTTGTTTTGCATCACGCATCTGAGACTGTGACAGAAGATTATTCTGTTCTGTAAACAGAAGCGCTGTCATGACGATCAGCATTTCCTTCTGTTTTTCCCCGATTGATGTATTTCCGATCTGATCCATTGCTGTTTCGATAAAATTATCTTCGATTAATGTCTCTTCACCAGACTTCATACTAGCATATTAGCGTTATCTTATATATAAAAGACATCCTATAATAAATAATCTAGTTGACTGGCGTTTGATTGTCAATCTGTTAAAATATTTCCATAAAAATATTAATGACTTCCATTGGCTATTTAATGTTTTTTCATACGTTTTCTGGTTCTTCCTGATGTCCTCCCTTCATAAGGATTAACCCCTGCCCTCAGCTCAAGCCGAATTGGGGTCCCCTGTAATTTTGCTGCCTTTCTAAAGGTATTTATCAGATATCGCCGATATGAACCCGGTAATTTATTAAGTTGATTGCCATGTATCACAATAACAGGGGGATTATGTCCTCCCTGATGGGCAAATTTTGGTTTCATACGCCGACCGGAGATCATTGGAGGCGGTGTTTTTTCAACAGCCTTTTCCAGAATACGGGTAAGAAAAGAGGTAGGAAGATCCTTCATTGCCGCATCATGGGCACGTTCCACCGCCGGGAAGATGCTTCCCACTGCAGTACCGTGCAATGCCGAAATATAGATCAGTTCAGCAAACTGAAGAAAAATCAGTTTGCGGTCGATGTCATCTTTTATTCTAAGACGCTTATCCGGGCTTAATCCATCCCATTTATTAACAATAACAACCATTGCCTTACCCTGCTCAATAGCATAGCTTGCAAGTGTTGCATCCTGATCTGAGATTTCCCGCTGCGCATCAAGCATCATCAGTACGACATTCGCCTGATCTATCGCCTGCAAGGTCTTAATTACAGAAAACTTCTCTATTTTTTCATCAACCTTACCTCGCCTCCTCACCCCGGCTGTGTCAATCAATGTGTAGTCTTTACCCTTTCTCTCAAAAGGAATCTTTATGCTGTCTCGTGTGGTACCGGGTCGATCAAAAACAACAACACGCTGTTCACCCAGCAACGCATTAATGAGTGTGGATTTCCCTGCATTCGGTCGGCCGATTACGGCGATTACAGGCCCCGAATCCTCCTCTTTATCTGACGATTCTGGAAAATCATTCAATACTTTTGACATCAGGACTGAAACACCCTGCCCATGTGCAGAAGATATCGGCAGAGGTTTACCCAGGCCCAGGGCATAAAAGTCTGACATCAGCTGGTCTGTGTCCAGGCCTTCTATTTTGTTCACAGCAAGGCTTACACGTTTACCGAGTTTTCTCAAACGAACCAGTATTCGGTCATCAAGTGACGACAAACCTGCACGGCCATCAACCAGGAATATTATGGCATCTGCCTCATCGGCGGCATCCCACGATTGTTTTGACATCATGGACCGAAGGGGATCAGTACCATCATCAAGACCACCAGTATCAATTATGATAAAGGACTTGTCATAGTACCTTGCATTGCCATAAATACGATCACGTGTGATCCCCGGCTGATCATCGACCAGGGCATCCCGACTACGGGTCAGGCGGTTAAACAAGGTAGACTTCCCTACATTTGGTTGCCCAACCAGAGCAATAACAGGTTTCATGGCTAAATAATGCAGGTATTGTTGTAGTGATTCCGGTTATTCTACCAACTTCCATGCATAAACATCGCCGTCTACAGTCTGAATCCAGGCAGAATGACCCCGTGTCACCGGTTGTGCAAGTAATTCACCACCTGCTTTGGCCCTCCCTACTATCTCTCCTGTACCGGCCTCAAGTAAGTGTAGATAACCACTTTTATCTCCAACCAGAATGTAAGCACCCAAAACGGCAGGCGGCGTCAGGCCTCTGTTGGCTAATCTATCCTGCTCCCAGATGGTTTTACCCGTTTTCTGGTCAATTGCAAAAATAACATCTCCTTCGCCTATTACATAAAGGTAGTTTCCATCTGCATCCATATCTTTGTTAGTCGATATTTTATTCTCCCAGATCATTCTAGCAGAAGGTACATTAAGCGCAATAACCCTTGATTGATAGGCGGCCGTAAAGACCGTATCTTTAATTATAATGGGTCTTGCATCAACGTCAGCCAGCCTTTCAATCTCCGTTTTACCAACAGCATCCCCAACCCGTACTTCCCAAAGTCTTTGTCCATTCTCAAGCCGTATCAACATCATCTTGCCGTTATCAAAACCTGCAAAAACAACATCACTAACGACCAAAGGACGGCCTCTACCACGCAGTAATAGGCGTGGTGTGGATTCCTGCAAAGTCCAGGCCAGCGAACCATCAGTGGTAGACAGGCCGACCAGTCGATTGCCCGACGTTGGGACAACAATAATATTCTTTCCACCTTCCGGGCTGGCAAGTACGCTACCCTTTACTTCACCTACCCACGCTGGTTTACCATTACTGACATACAATGCGACAACTTCACCATTCTCGGTCCCGGCAAGCAAGAGTCCATCGCCATATCCAACACCTGCAGACAGTGCTAATTTTAGCTTTCTGCTCCAGAATTGCTTTCCCGTGTTTGCATCAAATGCAGTAATCAGGCCTTCCGAGGATGCGGCATATAGCGTTGTGTCGATAAGTATCGGCTGAATCTGCTTATTATTTTTTTTGATTTTTCCACTAGAAGCCTTCCATACCCTTTGCAATCTCGCCTTTTCGATAAAGGATTCCAGTTTTGCAGGTTCTGCCTCATTATTTTTTTTCCCCATGCCGGGAATCGCTCCTTTGATCGATGAACATCCAGCAAGAAAAATCAAAACAGAAATGAGTATGATAATTTTTGCTTTCATGAACGGCTGCCCGTCGAAATAGCATCCAGTTTCATCTTCAAAACTGGTTCATACATTGAACCTGCGGACAAGCCGTCTATGGCCGCACGGTAAGCATCCCGTGCCTTGTCCGCCTGCTTCAGGCGAAGATAAATATCCCCCCGCATTTCATAATAATGTGATTCAAAGCCATCCATGTGCTCTACACTGAGCAATTCAAGCGATTCATCCAGTTTCCCATCAATCATTAAAATGCTGGCAAGTCTTAACCTTGCGGTATGTACGGTTTCAAACTGACCGGCGTTATCTATCGCCCAGTTTAATTTTTTTTTGGCTCCCTCAATATCTTTGTCGCCATAAGCAATACGTGCCAGTATTAATGCAGCTTTACCGGAATAAACGGTGTCATCATAGTCATCAATAATTTGTTGACCTGCATTAACTGCCCGGGTCGTCATTCTGTTCCCCTCAACATCATTTTTCAGCATTTCCTGATAAAGTCGCGATGCGGCCTCAGATCTACCTGTTTTATATCCACCCCACCAGTTAAAACCGATAATAATGGATAGCCCAAGTACTACCCCCGTAATGATAGCCGCACGATTTTCCAGCCACCATTTCTTTGCTTTTTCCTGCTCATCATCTTCTACAAGGTTAAGGTCCACTATATTTTACTCCGCCTGTTCTAAAAAACTGCTAATTTCGGTAAGTAGCTTTTCAGTAGATACCGAAAATTGTTTACCGCTATCCAGTTGTTTTACCGTCACTGAATTTGTCTGTAATTCATTCTCACCAATTATTAGTGCAAGTTGGGCCCCACTGCGGTCAGCCTTTTTTAGCTGATTTTTAAATCCTGTGCTGCCGATGTTGCTAATTACTGAAATACCCACATCACGTATTTTCATCGCCAGTGATAAACCCATTTCCAGGGCAGACTCCGAAGTTTGAACAATGTAAATATCCGTCCTTTCCCGGTTTTGACAACGTTGTTCGATTCTCAACAATTCAATCAGCCGCTCCACGCCAATGGCAAAACCTGCGGCGGGTGTAGGCCTCCCTCCCAGCTTCTCAACCAGTCCATCGTAGCGTCCACCACCACAGATAGCGTTCTGGGCACCCAATTTATCGGTTTTCCACTCAAAAACAGTGTGGCTATAATAATCCAGACCACGTACCAGGTTTGGGTTCCGAATATAGCCAATTCCAAGCCTTTCCAGTAACAGGTGAACACGTTCAAAATGCTCTCTGGACGCACTATCCAGATAGTCAAATATATCCGGGGCAACTCTGTTTAATTCAATAACAGCCTTGTCTTTACTGTCCAGGATACGCAACGGATTTGATTCCAGACGACGAAGGGAATCAGCATCCAGGCTGTCCCGATTGGCCTGGAAATATTTGACCAGTGCATCACGGTACTCCACTCGAGATTCTGGGCTTCCAAGTGTATTTATTTCAAGCTTCACCCCTGTCAGTCCGAGTTTTCTCCATAGCTGGCTGGTCATTGAAATAACTTCCACATCCAGGTCTGCTTCGGCCATACCATAGGCTTCTACACCAATCTGGTGAAACTGTCGATAACGACCTTTTTGAGGCCGCTCATGGCGAAACATAGGCCCGGCATACCAGACACGCTGAATTGTGTTGTGCAACAGACCATGCTGTAACATGGCACGCACTACCCCCGCTGTGGCTTCGGGTCTAAGAGAGAGTTGATCACCGTTTCTATCCTGAAATGTGTACATCTCTTTTTCAACAATATCAGTTGCCTGGCCAATTGATCGCGCAAACAATTCTGTTTTCTCTACCACCGGAATCCTAATCTCGTAGTAGCCAAATTGCTTGAAAACCACACTGGCTACTTGCTCAAGGTATTGCCAACATGTTAGGTCATCAGGAAGTTGATCATTCATACCTCGAATAGCCTGAATGGGATTTGACATGTTTTACTGATTCGCAGCTTCGCCAAGGGTAAAACGTGCAAACACACCCCGGGTATGGTCTGAAACGTTAATTGTTTTACCGTTGAATTTAACCTTCACCCCCTGAGCAAAACCAAAAAATAATGATAACGGTAATTCTCCGGAAACCGCGACTTTTTCACCTGCTTTCACCGTCCGATAAAGTAGTTTTCTGCCCTTAGCGTCGCGCACATCAGTCCAGCTATCCTTGCTGTAATTTATTAAAAGGACACCGTCAGTGTTGTTTTGATCCCGGCGGGTATTAGTTTTTCCGACAGCTTGTGTAATATTCGCCGATTTTACGGCCGCAGATATTTCTGCCTTAGTCTTTATTTCTGAGGCCCGTTCAGGCTCACTCGCTGGTGAAACAGGTGATACATTTAAACCTGGAACAAGCGATTTATTCAGATTGAGGGGGCTTGTACCAACAAGAACTTCTTCAGGAGTGGGTTTCCCTTCCCCAACGGGTGCGTCTGAGCCGATATCAGTCACCGGGAGTTCATCATCATAGGGTTTCAGCACCCAAACAGCACTCAAAACAATGACGGTTACAATACCGGCCACAGCAACTGCCCACACAAGCCTGCTATTCTTATTTGTTTCGTTTTCAGTGGGCGTGCTCACAGGTGTTTGTACCGGATCCCTGGCACGAATCAATCTGGCAAATGCCATCAAAATATCATTTTCAGGCACGCCAACCAGTCGGGCATAGTTTCTCAGATATCCCCTGACATAGGTTTCTTCAGGCATTTTGGAATAGTCGTCCTCATCCAGTGCAAGCACCTGTGATGGTGTTAGCCTTATTTCGTAGGCAACATCCTCTGGCCGAAGGTTTTTTTCCTCCCGCGCAGTTTGTAAGAGCTTACCTGGCCCTAACACGGGCTCCTTACCATTTGGGAACATTTCTTCGCTCACTGCAGTTCTCTCATTTATCAGCGTTTAAGCTTTTTTGCCTGGCTGGATCGGGGGTATTTACTGCGCAATTTTATGGCATAACCTGCCGCTGTATTCTTGTCTCCCAAGCTCATTTCAGTCTGGTATGCGATGTATAGAATTTCCGGACCGCCCCTGGCACCGATCTGAAAATAGCGTTGATACCAAGCACGTGTCTCCAATGATTTGCCACTTTTAAAGCTAATTTTGATCATTTGCAGCAGAGCATCAGGGGAATTCGGGTTTATTCTTAACGACTGACGCATAGCATTTTCAGCTTCTTTGTATTTCCCCTGCTTATAGAAACATGCCCCTACATTCATCAATAAACCGCTCCTGGGCTTATACAGTACGTTGCCCAGTAAGGAGCGATAAAGCCCTTCCGCTTTCTGGTATTCCCCCCCTCTACACAACCAGTTCGCGTAGGCATGCTGAGCACTCGGTAGGGGATCCGGTTCAGCTATCGCTTTCTTAAAATAAGCCTCTGATTTCTCTGGTTTCTTCAACCGTAGCTGAATCAATGCCATAACGTAATTTGCTGACTTATTTTTCTTATCAAGATCCAGAGCCTTGGTGATTTCTTCAATCGCAATGTCCAACTGGTTGCGCTGCAAATAATTACCCGCCAGGTCAGCATGGATTATTGCCCTTTCTTCGGGGGATTTGATCTCTGGTTCAGGAAAAGCCCTTTCTTTAACACAGCCACTGAGTAAAATCAGAAAGACCAGGACTAAGGATATTTTCATTGTATGCTACCCGCCGGTTGTACCTCATGTAATCGTTCCGAACGCCGCGTTTTATCCCTGAATTTACCCGCCAGTTGACCACAGGCCGCATTGATCTCCTCACCTCGTGTTTTTCGTGTGACAGTCATAACTCCCTTCTGCATCAAAATATCGCGAAAATGATTTATACGCGACAGTGACGAACTTTTATAGCCACTGTTTGCAAATGGATTGAATGGGATTAGATTAACCTTACAGGGAACATTCGATACAAGTTTTGTAAGCTTCCTGGCGTGCAGGTCAGTATCATTCACATCAGCCAACATAACATATTCAAAGGTGACCTTCTGATGTGGCAGACCTTTTGTATATTCACGGCATGCCTGCATCAGTTCTGCGACGGGATATTTCCTGTTAATGGGAACCAGTTTATTTCGTAATTCATCATTCGGAGCATGCAGGGAGACAGCAAGGCTTACCGGGCAATCCTCACTCAAACGCCGCATTTCGGGTACCAGGCCCGAAGTGCTTAAGGTAACCCGTCGTTTTGACAGACCGTAAGCAAAATCTTCCTGCATCAAAATCATGGCCTGAATAACATTTTTGTAATTCAGTAACGGCTCACCCATCCCCATCATAACAACATTGGTGACAGGTCGTTGCCCCCCCGTACATACCAGTAGCTGATTGGCCAGGCGCAGCTGTCCGATTATCTCCGCTGCCGTTAGGTTGCGGTTAAACCCCTGCCGGGCTGTGGCACAGAAACTGCAGTTCAGTGCACAACCTACCTGCGAGGAAAGGCATAAGGTTCCGCGATCAGATTCCGGTATAAAGACTGTCTCAATACTGTTGCCATCTTCCAGCCTTAACAACCACTTGCGTGTGCCATCTTCCGATACCTGATCGTTGATAATTTCAGGTACGACGAATACCGCCTGGCTCGAAAGGCTGCTGCGTAACGATTTACTCAAGTTTGTCATCGCAGAAAAATCATAGACCCCCTGCTGATGCACCCATTTCAGCAGCTGGGTTGCACGAAAGGGTTTTTCTCCCAAAGCGGTAAAATACATCTCCAATGCCCGGCGATCATGCCCCATCAGGTTTAATAGAGGCGCTTGTGTGGGTGAAATATCAGTCACAGGTGATTCCCATCAGTAAATTTTGAGAGGTCCCGCTGGCTGGGGAAAACAGGAACCCAGAAAATATATTAGTTACAGCGCCCAACTCATTGAAAATATAAACAGTCTTTCACAGGAAAAAAAGAACTTTAGGGCGTGTATTCTACCTGTCTGGCGCGGGGTGGGCAATCAATCTGGTGCCGTCGATGCCAGTAATTTGTGCATCCACCAGATCGCCTGGAGCCAGGCTTCCTCCCTGAACAAGCACCGGCAGGTATTCTGCAGACCGACCGAACGCCCGCTGCCGGTGGTCTTTCTCCAGTTTTTCTATCAAAACCGATACCCGATGCTGCTTTTTAAGTACGCCTAAAAATAACTTCTCACGTACTTTTTCACCTGTTTCTATGAGGATCCGTGTTCGTTTTTTACGAACATCATGGGGAATCTGACGGGGTATCCGGGCGGCGGGAACGCCCGGACGGTCTGAATAACTGAAAATATGCGGGAAAGCAATATTCAGGTGTTCAATCATGGCGATACTGTCTTCGAAGGCCTGCTCTGATTCGGTCGGGAAACCGGTCATAATATCGGCGCCATATACCGCATGCGGGATTCTCTCCGACAGCCTGGCGACCCTCTCATTCATCAATTCTGCCGTATAACGCCTTTTCATGCGTTTGAGAATCAGGGTGTTGCCACTTTGCAATGAAAGATGAAAATGTGGGCATATTTTTTCTTCTTCGGCCAGCACACCAATCAGTTCTGCATCCAGATAGGAGGGGTCGATCGAACTGATACGCAGCCTGAAGTCGCCAGAAATACTGCAAACCTCACGTAACAGGGTTGCCAAATTATGGTACTTTTCATCATTCTCAACCTCATTACCGTAACTGCCGATATCCACACCACAGAGAACTATTTCACGATAGCCATTTAACACCAGCCTTTCTATCTGGCGTCGGATCAACATAATGGGAAAAGAACGGGAAGGCCCGCGTGCGGTATGAATAACACAAAAAGTACAGCCCTGGTTGCAGCCCTGCTGCACCTGTACAAATGCACGAGTATGCCCATCACAGGTTTCAATAATACTTTCTGGCAGTGACACATACTCGTTGACATCACCGACCAGCACTGGTGGCAACTTGCCCTGTAAGAGATCCGGTAAAAGATCATGAAAATCCAGTTTTCGATCATTACCCAAGACTAGATCAACACCCGGGATATTCGCGCAGGCTTCGGGTGAAATTTGTGCATAACAGCCAGTTACCACAATCAGTGACTGAGGATTCTGCCGGATCAGACGACGCACCGTTTGTCTGGCCTGTCTATCTGCTTGGTGGGTGACCGTACAGGTATTAATAATATACAGATCGGCATGATCGGTATGGTTCACCTGCCGCCAGTCAAGATTCTGCAAAGAATGACCTATCAGACCAGACTCAAACAGATTGACCTTACAGCCAAGCGTAGTCGTCGCGAATGAACGAGCAGTCATCAATTATCTATTCCCATATTTACACATTTCTTATTAATATACATGATTGATGTAAATGGAAAGCTGTGGGAGTGTCGTCTCGGCAAAATAGCTTCAACACTTTTCCGTTTTAGAAAAAATCGCGCCGAGACGACGCGCCTACAAATTCATCGCGATGCCTGTCGTAATTAATCCCGTTCCTCAATCCAGGCCATCTGGATTGCTTCAAGTATTCTCTCGCCACAGTGCTCGGGATCACCATCGAAGCCTTCCAGAGCCATCACCATTTCCATCAGTTGAGGGAAGGCAATGGACAAGGGATCAACGTCGGGGTTGTTGTCAACCAGTTGAATTGCAATCTCAAGGCTATCGGTCCATTTTATCGACATTTCAGGGCTCCCGTTAGTGGTTTTCAGACACCTGGTTGATAGTGTATTTGGGGATTTCTATAACCAGGTCTTCATCGGCGATGACAGACTGACAGGAAAGACGCGAGTCCGGCTCCAGCCCCCAGGCCTTGTCCAGCATATCCTCTTCATCATCCGTTGGCTCATTCAGGGAATCATAACCCTTCCGTACAATGACATGACAGGTGGTACAGGCACAGACCTTTTCACAGGCATGCTCAATTTCTATGCCACTTGCCAATGCGGCATCCAATATACTCACCCCGGGCTCTACCTCCACCTCTATTCCTTGCGGGCAAACCTCATGGTGCGGTAAAAACGTCAATTTTGTCATCATCTACTCGCTGAATTCATTAATGTTATGTCCTGCCATAGCCTCTCGGATACTGGCATTCATGCGGCGTGTAGCGAAGGGCCCTGATAACTCATTTAACGTATTAATTGCCTGTTTAATCTTATCCACATCACCCTTATCCTTAACTCTCTGGAGCGATTTCATGCACTCCAGCAGGGCGCTGTGCTCACTTTCGTTCAGGTAGGTGTCACCGTCTACAGCCAGGGCACTTTCCAGTGCACTGATTGCACGGTCTGCATCTACCCGTTGCTCGGCTAGCTGGCGAGCCTGGATATCGTCGCTAGCATGTACAATAGAATCACGCAACATCTGCTCCACTTCTGCATCGGTTAAACCGTAAGAGGGCTTAACATCCACCCGTGTTTCCGTTCCCGTCGTGGCTTCGGTAGCACTGACGCTCAACAGACCGTCTGCATCAACCTGAAAACTCACCTTTACACGCCCGCTACCCGCCACCATAGGGGGAATCCCTCTCAGTTCGAAACGTGCCAGTGAACGACAGTCTGATACCCGTTCCCTTTCACCCTGAAGGACGTGTATCGACATCGCCGTCTGGCCATCTTTATAGGTCGTAAATTCCTGTGCGCGAGTAACCGGAATGGTTGCATTACGTGGGATAATCTTTTCCACCATTCCCCCCATAATTTCTATGCCCAGGGAAAGTGGGATAACATCCAGCAGCAACATGTCACCTGTAGTATGATTACCAATCAGGATATCCGCCTGTATGGCGGCACCGATGGCAACAACCTGCTCCGGATCAACACCCGTGTAAAGTTTCCTGTGAAAAAATACCTCCACCTTCTCTTTTACACTGCATACACGAGTTGAGCCGCCAACCATCACAATACCGTCGATATCAGCCTTATCCAGACCGGCATCACGTAGGCAACGACGGCAGGGTAATAATGTTTTATCGATTACCGGTGCAATAATGTCGTTCATACTTGAACGATTCAGCGAAATATCCTGAGTGGCGCCCTCAGGCAGGCATAACTTAATTACGGTTGAATCATTGTCAGTCAATGCTTCTTTCGCCGCCCGGGCAACAACCATCACCTGACGCAAAAACTGGTTGTCTGTGGATAATTCTGCATGATCTATTTCATCCAGGATCCATTCTGCTATTAGTCTGTCCATATCATCACCACCAAGCGCAGAATTACCGGCCGTTGCCAGCACCTCAAACACGCCTTTATTCAGACGTAGGATAGAGATATCAAAGGTACCACCACCGAGGTCATAGATGGCGTACACTCCTTCAGAACCCTCATCAAGCCCATACGCAACAGCAGCAGCGGTCGGCTCATTAAGCAGGCGCATGACATTCATACCTGCCAGTCTTGCGGCATCCTTCGTTGCCTGTCTCTGCGCATCATCAAAATAAGCAGGCACGGTTATCACGACACCGTCGAGTTCGCCATCGAGCACATACTCGGCACGTTTTTTCAATACTGTTAGAATCTCAGCGCTAACCTCAATGGCGCTGCGGGGACCATCCACCGTAATGATACGGGGAACATTGGCCGATTCATCATCAAATTGGTAGGGAAGATGGTCACGTAACGTTTTGATATCAGACGTTTTACGGCCAATCATGCGCTTTGCCGACGAGATGGTATTCATTGGGTCATTGACCACTTCCGCCAATGCCGGATAACCGATCTGCGTATCGCCATTTTCACGAAACCTGACCACTGACGGCAACAAGCTGCGGCCTTCTTCATCAAGCAGTACCTTTGCTTCACCATTACACACGGCAGCAACCAGTGAATTTGTGGTACCGAGGTCTATACCTGCCGCCAGACGATGTTTATGTGGATGGGTAGTTTGTCCCGGTTCACTAATTTGCAGCAGTGCCATTGATGATTTCTCGCCAGTATTCGTAGTTTAACGGTCTTGGGTAGCTCTATTTAATTCTGGGCCCACTATGATTATTCATAAATTAATAGAGGTCCCCTCATATTGAAGGGATTCAATAAAACGACTCCTCAACCTCTTCAATTTCACCTCGAACGCGGCTAAGAAACTGTAGTTCGCGTACCAGATGTCGAGCCCTGTCTAATTCACTATCATCTGCCCCGTCAAGAATTTCTCCCACCCGTGCCATTCTCGCAGAAAAATCGCTTTCTACCTTATCTGACAGGCGATTTAAAGCATCCAATGAAGATGAGCGAGCCGCATCCAGCTCTTCGCGTAATTCTATCTGCTGCATTAAAAATTCCGGATCCATCTGAGTATCGAGCTCTTCATCCGTGGAGATACCATCGAGTGATAACATGTATCGTCCACGTTGCACAGGGTCATCCAATGTTGCAAATGCTTCATTAATCAGTGCCGCATACTGTACAGAAACAAGACGATCCTGCTCGGTGGCACTGGCAAAATTATCCGGGTGGAACTTTTTCTGCAAATCTCGAAAACGATCTCGCAACAGCTGGTGGTCGAGCGAATATGCTTTTTCAATCCCGAAAAGATCGAAGAAATTATTTTCGAACAGAATTTGCATGACCTGGGAAAAAAGTTTTAGGTGTTAGGGTTTACGTTTTACGGAGGAAAACAGATGGTCTTTATCTGTGGATACTAAATTCTTTACATGAAAGAATTGCGCTAATCGACGTCCTGAGAAGAAAAACACAGTATCTCTACAGAATTCAAAAATCATTTCACTAAACAGTAAAACTTTCCCCACAGCCGCAGGCATCTTTGACATTTGGATTATTGAACTCGAAACCTTCATTTAAGCCATCCCGTTTATAATCAAGCTCTGTACCATCAAGATAAATCAGGCTTTTTTTATCTACAATAATATTAACGCCCGCTGATTCGAAGACCTCGTCGGACTCTTCGATTTTATCGACAAACTCAAGAACATAAGCAAGCCCTGAGCAACCGGAGGTCTTAACCGCCAGTCTCAACCCGGCTGCTCCCCCTCTTTTTTTGATAAAATTACGGACATGATCGCCTGCATTTTCAGTTAGACTAATGGCCATTATTAATTCTCCGGTATAATCGTACACACATTCTCCGTCGAAACAAAACTAGTGTGCCGCCCACTCTACTTTAGTCAGATCAACACCCTCTTTATACATATCCCACAGAGGAGACAGTTCACGTAACCTGTCGATATTCTCACGAACCAGTAATATCGCTCTATCTATATCCTGTTCGGTGGTAAAACGTCCAATGCTGAAACGTATGGAACTATGTGCCAGTTCATCATTCCTGCCCAGCGCCCGCAGCACATAGGACGGTTCCAGACTGGCCGACGTACAGGCCGAACCCGATGATACGGCCAGGTCTTTAAGTGCCATGATCAGCGATTCCCCCTCTACAAAATTAAAGCTGATATTAATGTTTCCGGCAACACGATTCTGAAGATCTCCGTTAACATAGACTTCTTCCATATCCTTAAAACCCTCAAGCAAACGCGTACGCAGTTTCAATATCCTTGCTGTTTCCTCAGCCATTTCGTTATAGGCAATACGAAACGCCTCACCCATACCGACAATCTGATGTACAGGCAGGGTGCCTGAACGCATACCACGCTCATGACCTCCACCATGCATCTGTGCCTCAATCCTGATGCGTGGTTTACGTCTCACAAAAAGTGCCCCTATCCCTTTTGGACCGTATACCTTGTGCGCAGAAAGTGAAAGCAAATCAATATCCATTGCTTTAACGTCAATAGGGGTTTTACCGGCACTTTGGGCCGCATCGGTATGAAATACAACGTTATGTCGATGGGCAATATTCGCCATCGTGGCAATATCCTGAATAACACCAATTTCGTTATTCACATGCATAATGCTTATCAAAATTGTATCCGGACGGATAGCTGCTTCCAATTTTCCAGGATCAACGAGTCCATTTTCATCGGGGTCCAGATACGTCACCTCAAAACCTTCACGCTCAAGCTGGCGACAGGTATCCAGTACCGCCTTATGTTCAGTCTTACAGGTAATAATATGCTTACCTTTCTTACTGTAGAAATGTGCTGCACCCTTGATTGCCAGGTTATCGGATTCTGTCGCACCCGATGTCCAGACTATTTCCCTGGAATCTGCATTAATCAGATCGGCCACCTGCTTACGTGCCAGGTCAACGGCCACCTCCGACTCCCAGCCATAGACATGTGAGCGAGAAGCGGGATTACCAAACTCACCGTCCATGGTCATGTAATGCATCATCTTTTCAGCTACCCGTTTATCAACCGGGGTCGTAGCAGCGTAATCAAGGTATATTGGTTTCATTTCTGTTCGATTTCTTATATTGGTTTATTGCGTATTGACGGAGCCTAGAACAGGCTTTTTCTTTTTTTCTTCCTGGCGATAGGCCACCTCCTGCACGTTAGGCTGGTTAACAAGATCACCGAGTGTGATATTGTTAAGAAATTCGTGGATGCGAGTACTCAGGTCTTCCCACAGATAATGGGTAAGGCATCGGCTGTCTTTATCACAGTTTTTCTCGCCACCACAACGCGTTGCGTCAACGGTTTCATTGATTGCGGTCACGATTTCTGCTACGTGGATATTATCTGGTTCAGTTGCAAGACGGTAGCCACCACCTGGCCCACGTGTACTCGTCACCAACCCTTTGCGCCGCAGGCGGGCAAACAATTGTTCCAGGTAAGAAAGTGATATTCCCTGCCGACCTGCTATGTCAGAAAGCGTTACTGCTCCTCTTTCATAATGGATGGCAAGATCAAGCATTGCCGTTACTGCATAACGGCCTTTAGTCGTCAGTCTCATAGTGATAACCCGTGTTTTGGATACCGAAAATACCGAATATGTTTCGAGGTATGGTACAATTGGCAATTATCTAATACCTGACTATATTAGTCAAGTATTGTCATCACCTTCCTTTCCTCCAGTCTGCCCCTTATCATCACTCGTTTTACCACCGGAACTGAGTTCGTCAACCTCAAGCTTGGGCATATCATCCAGGCCATCAGCCAGCCCGGCCTGCTCCAGCTTTCCATCGATTAAATTAATCCGCGAATCAACGGCATGTAAATGCTCCAGTATGCGATTGACCGCCTGCGCAACGGGGTCTGCAGAGTGTTGCGTTTCACCGTAAGCAGTAAACCCTATTTTCTGAGCCTGTTCCTTGCTTCTATTTGCGTATCTGTCACCCGGCTCGGTAACAATATGACCGGGGATCCCGACTACAGTAGCCATGGCCGGAACATCTTTGACCACGACTGAATTGGAGCCTATTTTTGCACTGGCACCAATTGTTATCGGCCCAAGCACCTTGGCACCGGCACCAATGACAACATTATCCTCCAGTGTCGGGTGACGTTTGCCTTTATCCCAACTCGTTCCGCCCAATGTAACACCATGATACAGCGTACAGTCATTACCAATTTCTGCCGTCTCGCCGATCACCACACCCATACCGTGATCAATAAAAAAGCGGCAACCAATGCTGGCACCTGGGTGAATTTCAATTCCAGTCAACCAGCGAAAAAGATTGGATAAGACTCGTGCCAACCATTTGAGTCTGTGACGCCACAGGAAGGAACTCATGCGATGCCCCCAGAGTGCATGCAAACCCGGGTAGGCCGTCAGCACTTCGAGTGTATTCCTGGCCGCAGGATCACGCTCGAAAACACATTCAATATCTTCTCTTAGTCTTTGTAACATATCATTTATTTTGTGTTTTTTTACTGCTATTATACCAGTTTAATTTCTCATGCAACTTGACAACATGTCCAACAATGATCAAGGTTGGCGCTTTTATTTCATACAACCTCACAAGCTCCGGCAGACTGTCAAGATCACCAATATAAACCTTTTGCTCCGGTGTTGTGCCTTGTTGTATTAGCGCTGCGGGCGTAGTCGGTAGCATGTCATGCGCTATCAACTCCTTACAAATAATATTGACTGCCTGCAGGCCCATATAGAATACAATGGTCTGATTAGGCTGGGCCAGGGCCGACCAGTTGAGATTGCAAGTGCCGTCTTTAAGGTGCCCAGTAACAAACGTGCATGCCTGTGAGTAATCCCTGTGAGTCAGAGGAATGCCGGAGTATGTTGAGCAACCAGAAGCCGCCGTTATTGCGGGGACCACCTGAAAAGGGATCCCTTCTTCCATCAAACCCTCTATCTCCTCGCCGCCACGACCGAATATGAATGGGTCACCCCCCTTCAAACGCAACACACGGTGCCCCTCTTTCGCCAGCCGGATTAGTAACTGATTGATATCTTCCTGTTGAATAACATGGTTATTACGCTCCTTTCCCGCATAGATGCGTTCTGCATCCCGACGCACCATATCCAGAATTGGTTCAGACACCAGTCGGTCATATACGACGACATCGGCCTGCTGCATCAAGCGCAGTGCACGGAATGTGAGTAAATCTGGATCACCCGGACCGGCCCCCACCAAATAGACCTGCCCAACATCATCCTTTGGTAAGCCCGCTTTGCTAATTTTTTCTGTTAGTACCGATCTCGCCTCGTCATCACGACCGGCATAAACCAGCTCTGCAATATGCCCCTGCAATACGCGTTCCCAGAAATACCGTCGGGATTCAATATTGGTAAAGCGCTCTTTTACGACTATACGGTATTCCTCTACCAGACTGGCCAGACGACCCGTGGCAGAAGGAATAAACGATTCCAAGCGCCCACGTAGCAGCCGTGCCAGTACGGGTGAAACACCCCCGGTTGATATAGCAATCTGCACCGGCGAACGATCAATGATAGATGGCATAATAAAACTGCACAGCTCTGGATTGTCTACAACATTGACCGGAATACCCATACTCTGAGCGAGAGATGAAATGCGTTTATTTACCTTACGGTCATCAGTAGCAGCGATAATAACAGCCTGATTGGTGATATCTGGATTTTCAAAGTCACGCTCGTGATGAATAATCTTATTTTCTGTCACTTTTGCAACAAGCTCATCACAGAGACCAGGTGCTATAACCGTTATGTTAGCACCGGCCTTATCCAGCAGGGCCACCTTTCGAGCCGCAACACGCCCCCCGCCGACAACCAGGCAGTCACGTTCTTTTATGCTTAGAAATATGGGTAAAAAATCCACATCGGGCTCCCACTGAGCATACACTGAATAAATAACCGGGCGATTCTATCAAAGACCGCAGGGCAGCTCTATAGTTTCTGGATATATCGGAAGAACCCATGGCTATTCAATAATACGCCATACAAATACCATGCTCTGCATAATCCTGCTTTGTTATATTGCAAGTCTCTGAGGCAATCGCGAGCATTTTCTTCTGAATGGCAACGTGACCCTTACAGCCGCGCTAACGGCAAAGCGCGGCAATCTCTTTTTACAGTATCGGGCACACAAGATTGCCGTGCCATTTCACCCCTCACAAAAACGAATCAATTAAAACCCTGCTTTTGCATACCATTCCTTTGCCTTTTCAACATCTTTCTCAACACCATTGCCTTCTTCGTAGATCATCGCCAGAGTAGTCTGTGAGCCAGCCAGGCCCTGATCTGCCGCCAGGGTGAACCATTCAACCGCTTTTTCCATGTCCCTCTCTACACCATCCCCTTCCATATACATAAAACCCATGCCGTGTTGCGCGATAGCATGACCTTTCTCAGCCGCCTTGAGCATCCACCTTACTGCAGTTGCCGCATCATGACCAACACCCAGACCATTCTGGTACATAATCGCTACCCGGTGCATGGCTTCCGTATTGCCACTTTCGGCCAGTGGTGATAGAAATCGCATAGCCGTTGAAAAATGCTTGGACTCAAATGCCGACATGCCACTGGCAAAATCAATGTCATCCTGATCATTCATAAATTACCCCGAAAATATCTATCCTATAACACCCCGAATAATAACAGATTGTATTAATCGGATATTCCCAATAAACGTATGGCCACTAAAGCAAAAGGAAGACTTTTCTCGCCACAGGACACAAATTCCACAAAGAAAGATCTTTATTTGTATTTAAAAAAAACTAGCGGCCAGCACTCAGTCTGACTCAACATTCTGGATAGCAAACCCACTGGAATATTAACAATTTACACACTCTTTCCTCTGTGCCCTCTATATCCTCTGTGGTAAATAGTTCTTCAGATTCACCGAATGTTCCCGACTAAGTACAAAATTCCAACTGGACAAAATACCCATTTTAGGTCAAAATAAGGGTTTAATTATTTACTAAATTATACGAGATGCGCAGGCTCAGGTCGCTCTCAAACTATTGATAACGTATTTAAGGATACAGGGGATTTTTCATGAACAAAGAATATTATGATGCGGTAGTCAAAATGGAAGCAATGGGTGTTAACAACGAATACATCCAGGGTTGGCAAGGTGGCTATTTGTGTAATGTGAAGCGTGAAGAGCAGCGCCTGACCGAAGCCTACGAAGCCGGCTACGACGATGGCCTGGAAAAAACCCAGGACAATTTCAACAACTGGACAAATTAAAATCGATTCAGTACAGCTGAGTATCCAAAATAAAAAAAGGGGGGCGTAATACGCTCCCTTTTGTCGTCTGCTGCATACTCCCCACTATCAGTTAGAAAAGCTCCGATTAATTCTAGAAACTCGTTATTGTACACAGTGGGTATTTTCTACGGTTAGGGGCAGCAAAGTGCAGCAATCTTATATAATACAGTCTGTCACTTATAGGTTATTTCGTTACCGCATTCTTCAATGTTGTTCTATACGAAAACCCTTTAATCTTCTGGCAACAAATTGGCGATTCCTCTCTTCAATGTCTTGATCGCATCCGGGGCTTCAATATCAATAATCTGCGTCGTCACCCATTTTTTCTGGCGTTCACCCATAACAGCCGTCACACTTTCACCAAAATACCGTAACATTGGGAATGATGGGCCACTTTCATTACTGTAACTGAATTTTGCATACTCGTTCATGCGCAAGTTCAGGGTGTTGATCAAATCAGGCTTGTATTCTCCGTTGCCGAGAAAATCTTCCATATTGTCTTGCATCGTTCGCGCCATCGCCTTTGCCATCGCAGAAATAAATATACGGCGTTCTTTTTCATCCATACGGTCAAACATCAAGCGATCGGTGATATGAATAAGAAAGGCGGCGAATTCCCAGATAATCGCCAGACGCTGTACCTGTGTATCCGTCTGAAAATCATTATTTTCAAGTTCCAAAACAGCCTGGGTACATATCCGCCAGGCGATAAAAGCAACAACACCCGCTATCTCTTCCGGCGAACGATCGCGGTTTTTTGCGCTCCACTTACTACGAATTCTCACAATAGACTCCTGTTATTCTTTTTACAATATGAAACGCTACACTTGTATTCTACAATAACTACTACCGTTGATGAGTATACCGGCACAGGTTGTGTATGGAATTAAAATTGAATAAATTGCAGCAGCATGTACAGCATAACTGCCACATTTCTGATGCGACCCATGCAGGGAGCTACACGCTTTGCATTTACCTACTAAAAATGCGTGAGTACTACCGCTGGGAGCATGCCCTTAGCTTCGATGATCACATTGATAATGACGACATTGGCAGCTGGCTGACAGAGCGTGAAACTCTTTGGGAGACCCTTGAAAAAATGCCATTCAAGCACCTGAGTATTGGGGATAAAAACTATGAGCCTTTTGATATTGATGGGATTAACAGCGCGCTGCAAAATGAAGATCTCGTCTACAGTGCGGGTTACATCTTGCACGGGAAACCACATTTTTTTCTTGCCGACCTTATTGATATTCATCAACATGGGAACTATCGGATTATCATCACCGGGAAAGAACATGCACGTGAGCTGTCTGCGCCCCCCGCCCTGAGCCAGGGCAAAACTATTTTTATCCGCAGTGAGTCATTACGTCGAACCGTATGGGAAAAGGTAGAAGAAAGCCTGTGGAACAAACAACAGTCTCCCCTGGTTCGTGCCATTGCCTGTTATGATTTTGAGAACGATTTGCAGGAAAGCCTGAAACAGTTATGTGACAGGGAGACTAAAACCCTGGTTGCACACGAAATAGGTGAAATCATGGCTGGAAATCAGCTCGGAGATACATGGCAGAAAATGATCAGCGTGACGGACCATCTCCCGCTTGAGCTAATGTTACGCTCAATCAGGGATAACCTGGCAGACTGTCTGATGACCATCCCGGATATCGTTGAGAACATTGAACCTGCCCAACTGCATTTTTATATCGCCAATATCGGAAATATGCGGAACGCCCTGTTTCCTGCCCTGCGCGTAGCCTATGACAAATGGCTAGAAGATGACTCAACAGACCCTCTTGAAAAGATAAGCCTGCAAGGTCAGGAACATTGGTTATCTGTAGCAAATCATCTTCAGGAATTATTTCAGAAAGAAGGTGAAGTAGACACGGAAAAATTCCAGGATTTTATTGAATCCAGGGCACTTTAAATACAAATGGGATAGCAGCATGCCGGTGCGAATTCATTCACACCAAACGGTTAAAATGAGTTTTTCTTCATGCCATTGTCTGAATAAACCTGAACCTACCTAATTATACAGGAATCATTATAAACCTGAATGATAAACATGACACACTGAACCAATGTTAATCTTTGCCCCACGGGAAAACCTTTAGACCCCTAACGTATCCGCCCCTAACGTCCCCTCCAGCAGCAGTAAATAGTCTGTATTTTGAACAAAACTCAATCGCTCGCGGGCCTTAGCCAGACGATCCGTGATTTTCATTTCTTCTACCACATCCGCATAACCAGGCTGATCAACAAATTCCTCCAGGTAAGAGATATGACGCTGCCAAAGACTGGTCTCTCTATTCTGCCTGGCCCTGAGACGTTCCTGATACCAGCCTGATTGCAGCAAATAATCACGCGTGAACATGGCACGAATATCCGGATCTTGTACCTTCTTACCCTGATACGCCCCTTCTACCATGATATACAACAGAGCTCGCAGTGGTGGACAGGCATCTTCAACACTTCCATCATCCAGATATTGCTGCGCAACATTGCGCTGTGCCTCGACAATGTTATCTATGCCGTCGATAAACACTTCGATCCCCTGTGTCTCCGGTTTTAGTATGGCTTCAGTGAAGACGGCCTTGGGATTATCAAATATCTTGCCGAGGAAGCTGTGCACAAATCGATCAGTAATTCGATAACCCAGCCTGCTTGCCAACACCGTGCGACCTTCATGCTCAAAATCTTCCAGTGCCTCAAGATGACCATTATCTATCATCGTCTCAGGTTTGCGCTCCTCATACGATAGGCGGGACCAGATTTCCGGTATCAGCAGACTGATATCATGGTCTACCCTTACGTTCGGCCCAACATGTCCGGCTGAACTCGAATAACCGGCATAACCCGTCAGGATATAGGAAACAAGAGCATTATTGAGGTCTATCGTTGGACGCAGAGCATTAAAGGCGCCTTTGGTCAATGCACCTTCACTCCCCGCACCAGTGGTTGAGGGAGATTTACCGGTCAGGCTGCAGATAAAGTCCATAAACAGCTCCGGAAGTTCCTGATAATGAATCGGATTGTAAACAGCAAGTGGCCGCACACCCGCTTGCGGTGGGTTGTTGCGGCGGCCCGTTAAAATAGCATCAACCGGATGACAAATGGGTTGATCCAGTTTCAATTTACGGTGGAAACGTGCCCCCATTTCTGCAATATAGCTGCGGATGGGATCGGTTAAATCTTGTCTATCCTGTAGATATCGGGGATTCTTACTGGGCTTGCCGTCAATTAGCCTCGGGTGTGCCGATGAGACGACGTAGCCCCCATCATCCTCATAGGCCTGCTGCAAGCGCATCTTCATTGGTGCTGTAAAATTTTCGAATGTCAAAACATCTTCGACTACCTCGGCCAGCTTTTCGCCCTTCAACGGCTCGTAGTTAGCAAGATAATTACCCGATTTTGCGATATCGGCTTCTGCCTGCTTATCAAAGCCGGGAATAATGGCATCATCCGGGCGCTGAAATAATCGGTATTCACAATTCGTCACCAGTTTCACACTGTGATCGCCACGCGCACTGTTCTGACAGCCTTCTATGCATCTTACTGGGACAACAATAGATGCGGTTATATCATCTTCCTTCTGTATTTTCTCAGTGGCAATAAAATCCTGCCTGACCTTGAAAATGCGCCATTTGCCGGCCTCATCAAAACCCATACGAAGGTAAGAGGCAATAATGCGGCGATCATAAATTTTTACCTCGTGCCCTGCCGCACCGTCGATCTCATCAACAGAAATATAGTCGCGCCAGTTTTCTCCCCAGCTATCACGATAGAAACGTTTGATGATAAATACTAGCGCCAGAATCCTCGGTGGAATATCCGCTAACCACTCATTGTATTCATCCTTATAGCTCGGCGAGGGGGTCAGTAATTTTATGACAGAACCAAGACTGCGCCTGCGGCTGATGGGTCGGCGCTTGGGGTCTTTGTCCTCATGTTCAAAACCCGGCTTGTACCGGTCACGAAAATCATGCAAGTAGATTTCCTCAACACGGTCCAGATCAGTCTGTAAATCGTCGACGAACAACGAACCATATATCACAGTGTCATCGATTGATTTGGAAATTTCAGATTTACCCCCACCAGAGACAGTACAGGGTTTGTGACACAGTGTGCCTTCTGGATCCGTTCCAATCAAGCGCCAGGAAGGCGCGCTGGGGTGCTTGTGCATTTCAACCTTATAGCCGTTTGGCTGAATATAGGTTTTCCCAGGCTGAAGACGAATGGTCTTCGTTTCGCCATCGACTTCCCACTGAATAGTCTGTGCCTCGAGATCCATGCGCAAATCCTGATGAACATAGATTACATCAGGAAATTTTTTATCGATACCATAGCCCTCAGGCTGCAGTTCCATAATCGAAGCATAGCGTTCGACCACGTCCTGAAAGCTGTAGCCTAGCTCACGTGTTCGGGAGTCCACACCGAATTCAATACCGTGATTCCGTCGTGGGAAAGCCAGTGCACCACCGGCATGCTCCTCTTCCGCCAGACCAAACAGATTGGCTGCAAAACCAATCTGTGTTTTCACTTCTTTTTTACAATAACCGTAATAATTATCGGCCAGCAGGGTAACGATGACCCCGTTTTCATCACGTGCGGTAATTTTGAACGGCATACCATTGTTATACAATTCACCCTCGTCCTTCCAGCACATCTCCTCATCACGTTGACGGGAATTCGCCTCATCATAATGTGGCAACCCGACCGACTTCTTTGTTAATTGTGGAAGATGGGGGGCAAGGATGATGCAGCCGGTATGCCCGGTCCAGTGTTCGACATCCAGAGCAGCATCAAACTCTGCAAGAAACGGGTTGCCGCCATTACCAAATATGGACTCAACAAAGTCCAGATTACTGACCAAATTACCGGGTGCGAAGAAACGTATTTCCAGATTTTTTTCGGCGTCCTGTGCCGGCACTTCAGGACAGACTACCGGGCGCAATAACAAAGAAATAAACATCATTGCCGGATTTTCGAGATTGGCTGTAAAAGGAATTTTGAGCAACTCATTCGGCGGAGACAATGCAGCCTTCAGTAATAGCGCAAAAGATTCAAGCGGCACCGCCTTTTTATCCCCGGGGATAGGTAAACCGCCTTCTGCAATGTGGAAGGAGCCCTCGGTAGTACGCCTGTCACTGGCAGGATTATGCAAAACACCCTGCTTAACACGGTAACTATTGACGATATCCGAGTGAAATTCATCTTCACCCAACGGTATGGATAATTCCCTTGCAACACCATGGCGGTCAAGAACAAAGGTCATGCCGGGTAATCGTGGTATCCGATCCGCAGGTAAATCCTTCAGATAGTGCTCTAAAAATGACTGAATCCTTTGATCAGAGGGGCAGAAATAATCGGTTAGCAAGCGGTTTTTTTCCCGGTAACTTTTCAATAAATCCTGTGCCGTGTGGAGAAACTCCTCATTATCACCGGCGACGATCGGTTGACCGGAGGATGCCAGCTTCAGATTGATATAAAGTTGCAGCTTCTGACGATCTTTTTCCTCGTCTCTCTCTTGCTGCGGCCTAAAACCAATGGAACGTTCTAAATCCATATTTTCTCCATAAGAACCCACTTCATTTCTTTTAATCTGCTTTTTCATACAATAACTACTGACGCACTCGTTCATTAGATAACGGCCTGAGTATCAAGTTATCCCCGCGCTGTGTGAATTCAATTCTCTTCAACACACTCATACCCAGTAATACTTCTCTGCCTTTCAGGCCCGGATTGATACTGGCCCGAACATTGTTCACCTTAATCGGGCCAATGGACACACTGCTCAGCATTGTTGAATAGGCCTTCACCGTTCCATTTGCTGTTTTGTAGTACTTCTCAGGTCCTCTGACCAGAGATAATCTATTGGCTACATTCACAGGAACAGCCACATCACTGGCACCTGTATCAAGCAAAAAACGCACATCGACCCCGTTCATTTTACCACTGGTCACGTAGTGACCATAGCGATTGCGCTTAAGAACCACCTCAGTCACACCGGATTCATCGACCCTGCTGTAGACTGACTGATTGGGGTTCTGCTCCTTATCGAGAAAATAATTGAAATATAGCATTAACATGGCAAGCCCCAGCAGCCAGGCTGAAAATATCATCCACTTACCGATCCGTTGATTGCTCTTTTGTTCAGAATTGTTCATTTACTTTTTTAGAGATCTCCCTGATCTTTCCATAGACCTCCGCTCGGCACGATAGCTTTGTGGATACTGTTAGAGAATCGCTCCCATGACAGCGCTCCTGGAAAAGATCATTGGGCCACCGTATGATCCTTGAATGGCCAGTGAGCCACTAGATTTTGCTTTTGTTGCAGACTTAACATTTTTATCTGGATTTCACGGCGTAATGCCTTGCCCTTATTTTCAGCCTGCTCAGTATAAACGAGTTTCACGGGTGATCTTGAACGGGTATATTTCGCTCCCTTGCCTTTATTGTGCTGCGCAATCCTTGCTTCAAGATCATTTGTAATACCGGTATAGAGACTATTATCGGTACATTGCACAATGTAGACCGTCCAGATTTTAGTTTCTGGGTTCAGCTGTCAACCCCGGAAATAACATGCTCATTCATGTCGCCAGTGACGGACAGGTACAATTCCGTAGTTCCCGGTAGTCGATTCAGAATATAGGCAGACAACATTACGCCAGTCTTTTGATCATCAATATTCAATGCCGTCAACAATTTATCTGCAACGATCTGACAACGCTGCAGCTGATCAGGTTTTTCAACCCATATCTGGCTCATCTGCCAACCCTTATTCATATCATTATCCAGATAGCTAAAGAAGTCTTCTGCATCTGTCACGACGGAATCCGGGATTTCAACCGGATAGGTTTGGTCTTCCAGGAAAACTTTAAGTATCATAAGAATTCACTTTTTATAAAATTCAAACTGTCCTATGTTACTACGCATCAAGGATCTCATTCCATCAGATAAACTGGCGATTGTAAGAGAAATCCTGGATTCAGCCCAATTTGTCGATGGCAAGTTTTCTGCTGGCAAGGAAGCTGTCAGTGTTAAAAATAATGAAGAACTCCCGCAGGATCATCCTGAAATGGAAAAACTCAACACGATTGTCATGGGACACCTAGTGAATCATCCGACATATAAATACGGCGTTCTACCGCATCGGATTGCCGCTCCATTTTATGCCCGCTACAGGGCTGGCAAACAATATGGCAGGCATGTAGATGACCCGATTATGGGGATTGGAGACAGTTACCGCACAGATGTATCCATCACCGTGTTCCTCAATGAACCCAATGAGTATGAAGGTGGAGAATTAACGATCTCAAGCCAGCATGGCGAAATCAGAAATAAGTTCTCTGCAGGCGATGCAATTCTTTACCCCTCCGGGAGCCTTCATCAGGTAGAAGCCGTCAGCAAGGGGACCCGCCTGGTTGCCGTAACCTGGGCACAAAGCATGATACGAGATGCAGGACAACGGGAACTGCTTTACACCCTGAGCCAGGCACGCGACGAACTGATTAAGAATGACCCCAAAAGCCCCGTTACTCAGAAAGTGAGTACTGCCTATATCAATCTAGTTAGAATGTGGGCTGACGTCTGAAATAACTTCAAGGGTGTCTCTATTTTTTCGTAGGAGCGTCGTCCCGGCGCGATTGTGTTTTATATAGCTATTTGTCTCTGAAACAATCGCGCCGGGACGGTACTCCTACAATAAACCGTTCCGGCCCTGGTATCTCCCATATAAAAGGCCGCATATGCGGCCTTTTTAGCAATGCTGTGTTTCCTGAACTACCGCTTTGAACCTCGTTCTTTATGAGCATCGTTCATTACCTCAAGAGCAATGTCATTATAAGCATCAACGTAACCGTCAAAAACACTGCCTGATTCAGGTGCGTAATATTCTTTTGGGTCAAAACCGTTCTCACGCTCATTTTTAATAAATTCTTTCTGCATATCCAGCATTTCCTGGATTTTTTCCTGCTTCGTGCTCATTTGATCGTCCCCATTGAGTAATCAATTACGTATTAGTGGCGTAAATATAGCTCATTTGTATTTGTTTACACCATATCCCAAAGGGGTTAGCTTGGCGTCAGGCCGCCCTTTCCTAAGTGGATAAGGTATTTAACAAGTACTATTAATACCCTCCTTTTCGACGACTCTCAGGCAGTCCACCGATGCGACCAGCCTGTTTGCTTGGACCACCGGGAAACAGGTCAAACAACTCCTTGGAACTTATTTTCTCACCCCAGATCTTGCCCATATCTTTATTCATGTTGCGCGTATTTGGCTGGTTTCCACCATTTTCAATGAATTCTGAACGCAGGTATTTAACCACATCCCAATGACGGTCCGTCATCTCGATACCTTCATCTTCAGCAATATACGCACCGAGCTTTTCGCTCCAGTCATTAATATCAGTGAGATACCCGGTTGCTGTTGTATCAATAGTGTTGCCTTCAAACTCGATTGCCATCATCTGCTCCTGTTTCGTTTAGACCGTTCAAATATAACCAAACCATAATATTCTCGGTTACTTAGGTGTTTTCGTCAATTAGTCTGTTTTATCCGGGCATAAAAAGCACCTTGAATCATCAGGATTCCTTGGCATGTTTAATCCCTTTGTGAGGCATAAATAGGCCACAACCCAGTAGACGCCCCTCTCCGATACCCACCTCCTCCAGTCTAACGGCTTCCATCGGCTCCAGATCAGCAACCATTAGACTGCGTGTCGTGATCTCACCATCAGGCACTCTAAATGACTGAGTTTTACCGCTAAGTAATTTTCGTGGAGAGATACCGAGTTTTTTCAGTTCTGCGACGGCGTCTTTTAAAAACTCTTCTTCACAAATGTCGGGACGAGTAAGGATATAACGAGAATACTGCACTTCATATAAACTGAGTAACTTTATGGAAGATCGGCCTATTTTCAATTGCATACCGGCCACATCTAATGTCTTATCTTCTAGCTTCAGCGCATCCTCAACCCGTAAAGCAGGCACACGCAGTGTCAGCTTTGTTCGCCTGCTGAGGTGTATAAGCGAATCTGCTTCTTCAGGCCTGTTCCAGCCATTCATGGATTCAGCCCCGTGTATATGGTGTATGCCGGCATACCGTTCATCAGCAAGCCAGGGCAATATTCCCCTGATAGCCTGACTCAACTCCCAGACGTGGTCATTAGCCAGGCATTTACAATCGAGTTTGAAACTCAGATCGACAACATCGTCAGGAATCTTGAGCTTGCTTTCTTTATTGGCGTTTTCAGTCCAGTACATACCGGGAAACCTCTGATAAATTATGCCAGAGGCTCCCTATCCCCTGGAGGTAAAAGATGCCTCGAGTTGTTCTTCCCAGTTGTCGGGAGTATCAAAAAAAGGGGGCTTAACGTCCATACGAAAAAACATCTCACGCTTTCCACCACCATTTTTCACGACAGCGATTAACTCGTCAAAGGATGTCAGTTCATTATTCTGTAACAATACTTCACTTAACCACAACATCCTTATTCCTCTATGCTTTATCAGTAATGGTGCTATTTTAAACGATTTCAAATGAAAAACTACCAGACAAATCATCGCTGGATTGTGTGCTTATCCAGTTATTCATCACTCGATCCGTGTAAGGGCATAATACTTCCCAGAAAAGCAATCAATTCTTTCGCATGCCGCTTGATCTTGCCGATAGACTCGTGCCCTCCGCCTTCAATTAAGAGCAATTCAGGCGTTTTGTCTTTTCCATTTTCACGAATTAGATACACATCGGCTACTGGGACAGTCTTATCTGCTGTCCCATGTACCAGCAGCACTGGGCACTGGACATAACGCAATCTATTCATTGGTGCGATATCATTAAAACGATGCCCTATCACCCATTCCACGTAGCGCAGCACCCATGATTTAATAATTTCCGGTATCCAAAAACGGTCAAGATAACTGCGCATCATTGGATCCGGGTGGGCAAAGGCAGCGATGCTAACGACAGCACAGATATCATTACGCCGTGAAGCGACCAGTAACATAGCAGCAGCTCCCACGGAATGCCCCAGCAGGGCCAAGCTCGCTACTGATTCTTTCTTATGTATTTTGAGCCACTCGATAGCGGCATCTGCATCTTCGGCAAATCTTGGCATGGAGGAAAACCCTGCCGAGTCACTTCGTCCATGATTACGTGCATCCAGTAATAAAACATTTAATCCAGCCCTGTGCAGCGGGGTGACCAGGGGCAGCATTAACTCCGCATTACCGCCCCAGCCATGCAGGATAATAATGCTTGAATCAGAACCTGCCACAGGCAGCCACCAGGAAAATAGTTGCTTCCCTGCAACGCTGGGAATCCAGACTTCCTCATACGCTATATCATAATCTTCGGGGCTGCCACGCTCGACCCGTCGCGGTGCTCGAAAACCGAGATGTATCGCTAGCAGGCTTGCCGCGAATACGGCAACTATTATCAAAAGTATTGCAAGAAGAAAAATTATGGAGATTCCCCTTTTCCCATTTTAAGGTGAGCCTTTTCCTTCACCATAAACAGCCAGTGCAACGGCGTGGTCCATCGTTTTAAGGTACCTCTGATGTGTCGTCATTGCGAGAAACGAAGTGACGCGGCAATCTCTAAGTGGTTGATTATATTGTATGAGATTGCCACGCTTCGCTCGCAATGACGAGGTACATTGAATTAATCAGAGACTCCTTAAGCCTTTATTAAGACTAATCGGTACATTCTACTGATTATGACCACAGCCAGTAGCGGGATGTCTCACCGCCCCTTTAAACAGCGGCAAGCCTTCACGCGGGTCTTCCATTAACTTCTCCATATAGGGTGTAAGTAAGCTTTCAACCTGTTCTCTAGCGCTGATGAGTACTGCATCACCACCCTCCGTGACCGGCCAGCGCATCTGAGTCAGTTCAGGCTCGATGACGATCACCACAGAACCACAACCACAGGGGCAGCGATGGAAACTTAGGGGTTGACCGGTAAGGTACCAGGGCTTTACCCGGAATAGCAGACGGTTAATGATTTCCAGCATCGCCCAGGAATCCTTCAGTGCCTCGTTAAGATCCTTCTCTACACCGAAGACCTGCGATACATGATGCACGATAACAACATCCAGATCATACTTGCAACAGATAGCATCCGTCGGTGCGAAGTCAATTAATGCTCCATCGCAATAATACTGGCCTTTTATTTTTTTAGGCTCGTAAAGAATGGGCATCGCTGCGCTGGCAACCATACGCGGGGCCAGCTCACCTTCTGAAAAAATTTCCTTCTTGCCTGTAGTCAGATTAACCGCCAGTGTCTGAAACGGATATATGCATTCCTCAAAGGTATTTACAGACAGGTTTTCCAGCGTAAATTGTGTTGCTGCAGAGGTATCAGATAATCCAGTATAACCGCGGCCCTTGTGTGCAGCCATCTGCCAGAAAAATTGGAGAACTGAATCGGGTGTCCAGAACGACTGGCTATCGACAACCGCCAGGCTTTTACTCCAGCTCTCCATTGACGTTCCACTGGCAAAGAATCCACCAACCAGGGCACCGGCACTGCAGCCGACACTGGCATGAACCGGAATACCCAGTCCCTGAATCGCCTGCATGAACCCCGTGTGTGCATACACGCCCCGTATGCCGCCGGAGCTAAGGACAATACCAATGCGGGCGGATCCTGACATGTTGAGACTCCTCTAGGGAAGCACTGAACAAGTCTGGTTGATAAAATTTTTGGACAGCAAGATCATAATCATGACATATTCAACACTTCCCTGAAGTACTGCTGATTCAGTCATGATGACCTGAACAACACTTTCCCCCCTTATCACCATTTTTCCTGGCTTTCATGTTCACCATATTATAAAGGGGCACCCAGATCAATGCGAAGTACCAGCCATAGGCCCAGGCTTCTACCAACCCGATCAGAAAGCTTTTTACGCTAATCCATTCGAAACCGGGGAATAAACTCTGCCATGTAGTATACATGGCGTATTGAGGAAACAGCAGATCAAAGCTAACGCATAACGTAAAAGTAATCGCCAAAAACAGGCTGCTAGCATGGCCGACAGCCGATAATGATATTCGAGTTTTCATTTTTCACCTCCAGCGCCCACAACGGGCATATTAAGTAAGGGTTGTTGACCCGCGTCCTCTTTCGTCGGGATGGGTGTAGATATCATCCCTGCATAACGGTACGGGTTGTGATTGATGACGGTGGCCAACGAGCACCTGATGCAGACCAATGCTGCCCTCATCAAAGTAGTACGCACAACCGGCCATATATAAACGCCATAGACGATACGTCACCTCACTGGAATGGTGTATTGCCTGTTCGCGATTGTGTTCCAGGTTCATTACCCATTTGCGCAGAGTGAGCGCATAGTGCCTGCGTAAACTTTCTACATCCAGTGTTTCAAAACCGGCATTTTCCATCGCCTCGACAACAGTACTGATGCGGGCCAGTTCGCCATCTGGAAAGATATAACGATTCATGAAACGTGTCAGAGGTGTACGCATCCAACCGGTTTCACTGGTAATGCCATGATTGAGAAACAGGCCATCCGGTTTCAGCACACGTTTAATTTTATTGAAATAGGTCGGGAAGTTTTTGATCCCTATATGCTCAAACATTCCAACACTGACCACACGGTCATACTTGCCTTCATCGGACAGGTTCCGATAATCACGTAATTCAATCTGTATCTGTTGCTGTAGACCTTCGTCTCGCACCCTGTTTGTCGCAAAATGATGCTGTTCTTCGCTTAGTGTTATGCCATGAACACTAACACCATAGTGGCGGGCAGCATGTATAGCCAATGCACCCCAGCCACAACCAATATCGAGTAGAGTTTGACCCGGCTGTAAACGCAACTTTCGGCACAGGATATCCAGTTTATCAATCTGGGCATCCGTAAGAGACTGACTTTCATCATGGAAATACGCACAGGAATATACCATCTCAGGATCGAGCCAGAGTCGATAGAATTCATTACTGACATCGTAGTGGTGTGCGATACTGGCTTTTGAATTGTGGTGCGCGGTCAGTTTAGCTCGCCACTTTTTAATCGAGCTATTCCTGTTCTGCCTGGGCAACCGCAGAGCCATGAACAGCAGCTTTAGTCGAGTCCCCAGTGGTAGATCCTGACCGCTCAAGTGCGTCCTGAGATCAAACAAAGACTCAAGATCACCTTCCACATCAATCTCGCCAGTCAAATAGGAATCCGCCAGTCGCAATAAATTGCGGTGAAGTATCATGTCTCGTAACGTGGTGGGTGTCCTGAAAATAATCGTGCAGGGCGCGGTAGACGTTCCATATGCCAGAGTACCGTCCCACAACCTGATGGCAACGGGGCCGGTATATCCAGTCATAATCATAGCGATAATTTCCCTACCGAGTTTTGCGTTACTGTCTGACGATATTTCGGCTGAGCTACCTGGTACCGCAATATCCACAAGGGGTTCCAGCTTCTTCTCTGAATTAATCATTTTAGTGTCTCCTCGCTTACCAAAACTAAATTCAACGATCCTCTATTCGCCTTCTTCCAAGTTTACAACCTGTACGTCAGGCATAGGTCAAGCTTGTATAATACTTTTTTCTGGAAAGATTGTAGAATAGAAAATGAAAGTACAATAAATCGTTTCAAATTACCTTTTATGAGAGAAAGCCGTCACTCTGAGCGAGGCATGGCAATCTCTTTGGTTTAAATCAGTTGGTTAGAAATTATGTCGTCACGGCGTTCCTTCGTAATGATGATAAAATTAAGCTCTAGCCACAAAAGGCCCTGTGCAGGCTGTCATAGACATCAACATTTTGAAAGAAGAATAAAAGAAAATGAAGAAAAATATCCTTATTATCGGCAATGGTTTTGCTTCGTTGTTTTTAATCGGCTACTTCCTGGCGCTGCCGATTTTCCCTTTCTTTGCCGCTTTTTTCCGGAGGATATACTCACGCTATGATATTACGCTAATTGGTAATGGCCAATTTGTCTACTTTCCTGCCATACCTGAATTTATCATTGGGAAAAAATCAAAGAAAGGCATCACTATTGATATTCGTCCCTTCCTGAAGCGAAGAAATATTCGTTTCATTGATGACAGAGTAATCGATATCCAGGATGATGGCCGAACCGTACTCACAACAAAGGGCCGCTATACCAACGATGCTCTGTTCATCGGCATCGGCCCGGCATTCATGCTGGACGATATCCCTGGCACCCGTGAATATACTTATTCACCCTGCAGCGGGCCGGATACGATGGAAGCATTTGTAGAGAAACTAAACGCCCTGTCGGAAGGCATCATCTACGTCGGCTTCAAACTCAATAAACGTGATGGATTTGTCGCCGGTCGTGGTGGCCAGATGTATGAGTGTGCCACCCTGCTGGATTTTGCCCTGAAAAGAAGAGGTGTCAGGGACAAGTTTGAAATTCACCTGTTCTCTCCCAACCTTGAACCGGGTGCTACCGGTGCGATAACAGACCGATTGCAGGAACGTGGTATTATTCTCGACTATGGTTATGAGCCGGCAGCCTTTGTTGAAGGTGGACTGCGAGACGCTGATGGTACAACCAGAAAAGCCGACCTGGTATTATTTACACCCGGCATTATCGCGCCTGAGTGGATAGGTAGTTCCTGCCTGCCGGTCTCTGTCGGTGGGCATATAGACGTCGACAAATACGGACAGGTCAAAGGTCTTGAGTATGTATTTTCTGCAGGCGACTGCAGCAACCATGAAGCCCCCCCGCCCTGGGTTCCACATCAGGCCCACATGGCACAACTGCGTTCTGAATCAGCCGCTAAAAATATGAAATCTGTATTGAAGGGGAACGTCCCTTCCGATACCTATCGATTTGAACTTTCCTGTATTCTAAACATGGAGAATGACGGCATGTGGTTACACGCCGCCAGTGATGACAAACCACCCTTCTGGGGTATTTTCCCCAAACATTCGAAGAAACTCATCACCGTTAAAAATATGTTTGAGCGTATTTATCTGTTTTATTTGCGATACCTTTAATGTTGAAAGTATAAAGCTCAAAGAAAAACCTTTCGCCACGGGGATCATTGCCCCCTTGTCTTTTCACTTTTCAGTTGTTTATAGATACCCGGCAATTTGTTTCCCGTACTTGCCGTATTTGCCCTCATGCCTTCGATGGCGTCAGGCCGCTGCCTGTACAGTTATACAATTACTACAGAAGCCTGATCGAGATCCTCATATGACTTCCTTAAGCTTTTTTGACTTTTTCATAATCCCACCTGAATTCTGGCGCTGATGAGGTCGGGTAAAATCTAACAAGGGTCCGACCGGAACAATGCCAGTCGGATTGATTGTGAGATGACTGCCATAGTAATGGGCTTTGATGTAATCCATATCGACGGTCTCGGCCACACCCGGTTGCTGATAAAGATCACGCAGATAGCCCGATAGATTATGATACGCCTCAATTCGGCGTAGATTGGTTTTAAAGTGGCTATAGTAGACCGCATCAAAGCGCAACAATGTCGTAAATAAACGCCAGTCTGCTTCGGTGGTTGTCTCCCCTGTCAGGTAACGCTGCTTTGACAGGCGCTGCTCCAGCCAGTCCAAAGTACAGAATAACTCGGTAAAGGCCTTTTCATATGCCCCCTGAGTGGTGGCAAACCCTGCTCGATAAACACCATTGTTGACGGTGCGATAGATTCGTTCATTCAGCTGATCAATTTCAGCTTGTAGCGCCTCTGGATAATAATCATCGTAATTTTCGGTCAGAGGATTGAAGACACTGTTGAGCATACGAATAATTTCTGCTGATTCATTATTGACTATCGTCTGACTTTGTTTGTCCCATAATACTGGAACAGTCACACGTCCAGTGTAATCACTGTTTGTTCGGGTATAGACCTCATGTAAAGTATGTAGACCGTAAAGGCCATCACCCCGTTCATTGAAAATCCACCCCTGTTCCATCATCAGTGGTTCGACGATTGAGACTGTTATAATATCTTTCAATCCCTTCAGCTGGCGAAAGATCAGTGTGCGATGGGCCCAGGGACAGGCCAGTGATACATATAAGTGGTAGCGCCCTGCTTCAGCAGGAAAACCACCTTCACCACTGTTTCCTGCCTGGCCATCAGCTGTAATCCAGTTACGAAACAGGCTTTGCTGTCGGATAAACTCACCATTATGGCTTTTGGTGTCATACCATTGATCAGACCATTTACCTTTTACTAACAGTCCCATATTCTTATCTCCTGTCTAGGGTAATTCTGACTAAGTCATACAACTTCCTTAATAACCCACTACGATTTCAAATTACGTACTATCAATTGGTCAAGAGACCAACGCCCTGCGCCTTGAATAAGTAATGCAACACTGATACCCAGCAAAGCCAAGGCAAATTCGTATCCACTGTTAGTTAGAAAGAGTCCATTTGGCAGATGAACAGAAAAAATAGCGACCAGCATGGTAATGGCCAGCAACAGGGAGGCGGGCCGAACAACCAGTCCCAGTAACAGAGCCAGACCGCCAACAAACTCAGCACCGCCTGCCAAAAATGCCATCAGTATTCCGGGGTCAAGTCCCATCGAAGCCATAAACTGACCTGTCCCCTCAAGCCCGTATCCACCAAACCAGCCAAACAATTTCTGCGCACCGTGTGCGGTAAAAATGATACCCGCTGTCAGACGTAATGGTAGCGTAGACGGCGCGTTTCCTGAATCAAGTATTTTATATATAGCATCGGTATTCATCTCTTTCTCCTTCATTATATTCATGGTATTTAATCTGTTTACGTGAGTATATGCTTGCTATTTTAAATAAAAAGTAATACTTTTTGATGAATATGTTCAATATTTTTGATTAATTATGAACCCACTCACTCTGGAAGCCCTGCAGGTACTGGATGCCATCGATCGTAAGGGGAGCTTTGCCTCTGCAGCAAACTCGTTGAACCGTGTACCCTCGGCGTTATCCTACACGATTCATAAACTTGAGCAGGGTCTTGGTGTAAGCCTGTTTCAAAAGCAGGGGCGTCGCTCGGTATTGACCACTGCTGGCCGGCATTTAATGCAACAGGGGCGAGAATTACTGACCGCCTCAGACACATTAGTGGACAGCACAAAACAGGTCGCTACCGGATGGGAACCACGACTGCGAATCGCACTGGATACCATCATTCCTGCTGAGATGATCCTGCCATTAATCAATCGGCTATATGAAATACAGCCTAATATTGAGATTGATTTAACAGAAGAAGTACTGGGTGGCACCTGGGAGGCACTCGACTACGACAGAGTCGACCTGGCAATCGGTGCTATCGGTAATGCTCCCGGTCACAAGGGGATACGTTGTTTCGACTGGCTTACAGTTAAGTCAGCTTTTGTCGCCACCCCGGGTCATCCAGTCTGTCGGCGCCCCCAACCACTGAGTGACCGGATTGTTATGCAGTACCGTTCGGTAATCATCCGGGACAGTTCTCGCCACGAAGCCCCCCTTAGCCGAGGTATATTAAACAAAGAAAATTTTATCCATGTAGAAAACATGGAACAGAAAATTCAGGCACATCGATTAGGGCTGGGCATAGGATTTGTCCCTCACTTCCGCGTAGAACAATACTTACAAAAAGGTGAATTACTCAACCTGAGTGTGGAAAATCCTTACACTGAAGAACCACTACAGATTGGATGGAAAATGAGCAACCGGGGCCAGGCGTGTAATTGGCTGGTAGAGCGGCTTAAACTAATAAAAGTGGATGACTAGTCTGTATGACTTAGGTAAGTTTGATCCATATCAATGATAGATATGCAGGTGGCTTGTATATATAATCGTCCATGATTCAAGGCACCCGTCAATGACTGCAACATTTATTACTCCAACAAACCCAGATGAACCCGGACAGATAACACTGTCCCGTTATGTCAATACTTTTGGTCAGGCGATGTTGCGACGCTATGGCGAACGTGTGCATAAAATTGCAATTAATGCCGCCTTCACCTGCCCCAACCTTGATGGCAGTAAGGGCCGGGGGGGCTGTACTTTTTGTAATAATATCTCATTCAACCCCAATGGGCGAAAACCGTCTTCGATCACAGAGCAGATAGCTGCCGGTCGACAGGTTATTCTCAAGCGTACCAGAGCAAAAAAATATCTGGCCTATTTTCAGGCCTATACCAACACTTATGCCGACATCAACAGGCTCAGGAACCTCTATGATACGGCCCTGTCCGAGCCAGATGTAATCGGCCTTTCTATTGGAACTCGTCCTGATTGTGCGCCTGAACCGGTGCTGGATTTGCTGGCTGAATATCAGCAGCAAGGTCATGAAATATGGCTGGAACTGGGGTTACAATCCTCCTTCGATGAAACACTTATTCGCGTCAACCGCGGCCACGGTTTTGCTGAATATAAAACAACCTTGCTGAATGCGCGCAAACGAGGCCTTCAGGTCTGCACACATCTCATCGTTGGTCTGCCTGGTGAAAACAGGATACATTGTAATGTTACGCTGGAGCGCGTACTGGAGCTGGGGGTGGATGGTCTAAAACTCCATCCATTGCATGTAGTGAAAGGGACACAGCTGGCTAATGAATGGCGACGCGGTGAGTATCAGCCGCTGCAGCTGGACGAATACATCGAGATCGCAGCAGATCTCATCCGTCAAACACCCGCCGAGGTCATTTTCCACCGTTTAACCGGCACTGCCGCCGCCAAAATACTGCTGGCACCTGACTGGTGCTCTAAAAAATGGCTGGTTCTCAACCGACTGACTGAAATCCTGCAACAACGCGCCTACACTTCGCCCTACACTGTGCAGGTAATGGCTGATTCCCCAATGGTGCTGCAATGAAACTTGTTTGCCCGGCAGGTAACCTGCCGTCACTGAAGGCCGCCGTTGATAATGGTGCCGATGCTGTATATATCGGGTTTCGCGACAGCACCAATGCACGTCATTTTGCCGGACTAAATTTTTCTAATACGCAGATTGAAAAAGGGCTGCAATATGCCAGGGATCATCAGGTAAAGGTCTTCGTTGCCATCAATACCTATCCCCTCCCTTCTGATTTCACACACTGGCAAAAAGCCGTAGACAGGGCTGCTGAGCTGGGTGTGGATGCACTGATTCTGGCAGATATCGGTGTCATGGATTATGCGTGTGAGCGCTGGCCTGAGCTGAATCTTCACCTGTCTGTACAGAGCTCATCCACCAGCCACGAAGCGATTCGTTTCTTTGCCGAACAATTTGGCATCCGTCGGGCGGTAATACCCCGTGTCCTGTCAATAAAGCAGGTGGCCACATTAATAGAACACAGTCCCGTTCCGATTGAAGTGTTCGGCTTTGGCAGTCTCTGCGTCATGGTCGAGGGACGTTGCTTCCTCTCTTCCTATGTCACGGGGCAGGGCCCAAACAATTTTGGAGCCTGCTCTCCTGCCGCTTTTGTGCGCTGGCAGGAAACAGACAGGGGCCTAGAAACTCGCCTCAATGAAGTCCTCATTGACCAGGTAGGCAAAGGTGAGAATGCCGGCTATCCAACTGTTTGCAAGGGTCGCTTTGAGGTGATGGGAAAAACCGGTTACGCGATTGAAGCCCCAACCAGCCTGAATACCCTGCCGATATTGCCTGAACTATTGCGTATAGGTGCTGCAGCCATCAAAATTGAAGGACGACAGCGCAGTCCCGCCTACGTCAAACAAGTGACCCGCATAATGCGTGAAGCCATCGATGCCTGCAAGGCAGACCCTGATAACTTCACACCAAAACAGGAATGGATGACTCAGCTTGCAGCCCTATCTGAGGGTACGCAGACAACGCTGGGGGCCTACGAGCGGACCTGGCAATGACCCCAGACGCCCCCCCCTTTGATAAAACCCGGAAACGCCTGTCACTTGGCCCTGTCCTTTACTACTGGCCCGAGGATCAGCTACGCCGCTTCTATAACATGGTCGCAGAGTCAGTTATAGACATTGTTTACCTCGGAGAAACCGTGTGCTCCAAACGTCGGTCACTGAATACCAAAGGCTGGCTTGAGATCGCCGATATGTTGACCCGGGCTGGCAAGGAAGTTGTGCTATCGAGCCTCTCACTCATTGAGGCGGCCTCGGAACTGGCAACACTGAAAAGAATCTGTGCAAATGGGCGTTTTCGTGTCGAAGCCAATGACATGGCTGCAGTACAGATGCTGGCAGGTAAGTCTGAGTTTGTCGCCGGCACAACATTGAGCATCTATAATACACATACCCTGGAAAAGCTGGCCCATCTCGGTGTCGTACGCTGGGTCATGCCCGTTGAACAATCGCGTGATGTTCTGCGTATATTCCGTCAGAAAATGGAATCCAGCATGGAGATAGAGGTCTTCGCATGGGGACGTTTGCCGCTAGCCTTCTCGGCTCGCTGCTATACGGCCCGAAACCATAACCTGCCCAAGGATAACTGTCAGTTTCGCTGCCTCGATGATCCGGATGGAATACTACTCCGCACCCGTGAAGACGATTCATTCCTGGTACTCAATGGCACCCAGACACAGTCAGCTCTGACCCATAATCTCGTAAATGAGATTAACGACCCGAACATTGACATCTTTCGTATCAGCCCACAGTCACAACATACCGGAGAAATCATCAAAATATTTCATGATTGCCTGATAGACCAGCAGAATATCGATCAGGCTGTGGTCGCACTGGAATCATTTATGCCAACCGGCCCATGCAACGGTTACTGGTACGGTGAAGCAGGAATGCTGGCGGGTTGCAGCACATCATGACGCCACCTTTTAAATTCTTTCGGGACAGGCTCAAATCCTCACTGGAAACACGCGATAAACCGGTCTATAACGATCAACGAGAATTTCTTACAGCGTTGGAACAATCCGGCGACCTGAAAAGAATTCGCCAGCAGGTTAAACCACAACTCGAAATCACTGAGGTCTGTCATCGTACGCTGAAACAGGATGGGCCTGCCCTGCTATTCGAGAATACGGGTTCCCATCAAATGTCCGTCGTTGGCAATCTCTTCGGCAGTACGCGTCGGATCGCCCGGGCCATTGGCCTGAACGACATCCATGATTTACGTGAAATTGGCCAACAACTGGCCTTTCTGAAGGCACCTGTATTACCGACCGGTCTCGGTGACGCGATGAGTAAGATACCGCAGTTTCACCGTCTTACCCACGTCAATCCGAAATTCATTGATGACCCGCCCTGTCAGCAGGTGGTTATCGAGGGGAATAATGTTGATCTGGCACAGCTGCCCATACAGACCTGCTGGCCGGAAGATGCAGGACCCTTGATCAGCTTTGGCCTGGTTATCACCCGTGGGCCTGCTAAAGCAAGGCTGAATATAGGGATCTACCGACAGCAGGTTATCGGACGCAACCAGGTCATCATGCGTTGGCTGCCCCATCGTGGAGGCGCCATCGACTTTCGTGAATGGAAACAGGCACACCCTGGCGAGCGCTTTCCTGTTGCAGTCGCTATAGGCTCTGACCCCGCCACGACACTGGCCGCTGTCACACCGATACCGGACACAATCTCAGAGTATCAATTTGCTGGCCTGTTGCGCGGTGGCAAATCACGTGTTACACGCTGTCTGACACACGACTTACAGGTGCCGGCAACGGCCGAGATAATCCTCGAAGGTTACATCGAACCAGATCTGGTAATGGATGAAGGACCCTTTGGTGACCACACCGGCTATTACAACTCAGTGGAGAAATTCCCCGTCTTCACCATCGAGCGAATTACCCACCGGGATAAGCCTGTCTACCAGGCGACCTACATGGGCAAGCCCCCCGAGGATGAGCCCTCTATCCTGGCGGCTGCATTAAATGAAATGTTCATTCCGTTGCTTCAGGATCAGTTCCCGGAGATTATTGATTTCTACCTGCCACCCGAAGCCTGTTCCTATCGGCTTGCCGTCGTCAGCATCAAAAAAGCCTATCTCGGTCATGCGCGCCGTATCATGTTCGGTATCTGGTCGTGGCTACGGCAGTTCACCTATACAAAGTTTATTATTATCACAGACGATGACATTGATGTGCGAAACTGGAACGAAGTGATATGGGCTATGACCACACGTATGGATCCAATACGCGATACGGTACAGGTAGAAAATACGCCGGTTGACTACCTCGATTTTGCCAGTCCTGACTCTGGTCTGGGCTCAAAAATGGGTTTTGATGCCACCCGAAAATGGCCGGGTGAGAGCAACCGAACATGGGGCCGACCAATCAACATGACAGATGAGGTGCGCAAACGGGTCGATGCCATGTGGGATAAACTGGGAATAAGTTAAGATAACAGTCGTTCGTAAAGTGGCAGGGCTTTCCGCGCTATGCTACTAACCTGTTTAGGCAACCAGAATGAATCGACATCAAACCCATCCAGAAAATTTTTAACCTCCAGTCCGAGTTCCGTATCGCCTTCCATTTTCAGGCGGCGCTGGAAAAACAGGGTATCGGTGTCCATTGTACGTGCGGCGAGCTGAAGGAATGCATGCAAGCTACCAGAAATAGACATATCCGGCACATCTGTTGCCCGGCCTGCTTTTAGCCTGCCTCGTTGCAAGCTTATACAGAAAGTCAGTTGCATATCCTTGACGTGGATGCGCACAATGCGACCCTGAAGGAAATCCAGTTCACCCTCCCGTAGGGCATCGACAAAAACCCGGTTTAGAACGGTGACAACCGCCGTACTATGCACTCCGATTGGGACGATGGCTACAGGCAAAGACAGCAGCCGAAGAATCAAAGGCGAATTTTCAGAAGAAACACTCATCAGGGTATTCTCGTCACAGCAGCGGCTGGACGCCTTGATCCAGGTCAATAATACAGCATGGCGCACAACAAGACTGTAGAAAACCCCTGCTCCACGGGTTATTTCCAGTAACGCCTGTTTGCTTCATTTCTCTAATCAATTTGACGCGCCCACTTCAGATTAACGTTATTTTATTGCATACCTGAGCATCAGGCCATACACAATAACATAGAGCATGCAGATCAGGCATCCCCTGCCAATGTACCAACACACCATTCATGCAAAATTACGGCTTAGCCTTCTTGACCATAGAAGCCAAAGCGAAAAGGTCTGCTTCAGTCCTCGCCAGGTACCAGCCATCAACTAACTGAATCCGGGAGCTTCGGAGCTCTTTTTGTATTTGCTGGTTCAGGGCTTCTCCAATAGTATTTCGACGGAAATCTCCAAAGATATTATCCAAACGCCTGCTGATACTTTTTGCCGACGCCATAGATTTTTTATTTTTCTGCTGCTGTTCACGAAAAATATTGCCGAACCTTACGGCACCGGGCAGTCCCGCTAAAGTTTCAATAACGCTGTGGAGTGCTCGTGCTCGCTTCTCAGGGTATGCAACATTGAATTTATAAAGATAGACACCCGTAATTACACCACCAACAGCTAGTGCGCTACTCAATATAAAACTTCTTCTAGATAAGGTGGTCATAATTTACTGCGTTTAAGAATCGGGCGTATGTGATCACTAAGGCGTAGAGCTAGTGCAACAATCGTAAACGTAGGATTAGCAAATCCTGTTGTCGGAAATACCGAACTACCTGCTACAAAGAGATTACTTATTCCATGAACTTTGCACTGCGCATCAACAACACCTGTTTTTGGCGAATCACTCATCCGGGTAGTGCCTGAATGATGGTTTGCGGGAAAGTAATTTTTAGTCGGATCATCTTCAAGAAATTCTATTCTTGTCCTCCCATTAGATAACTTTGCTAATTCCATAGAAAATAATTCTATTGATTTTGTGATTGTATAGAGATGTTGTTTGGTAAGCTTTAATCTCAGCCTTGCTTTTTGAAGTCCAAATCGGTCGACTTCATTATCAAGAAAAATACGGTTATTTGGATCCGGATTTAGTTCAGAAATCATCTGCAATTCTACAAAGAAAGGGCCATCTCCTCCCTGGCCTGTTCGCAACGCATCAAAGAAACCAATTGCCCCTCCAGCATTCAGTAACTCATAAGAATTACCCGCTTTAGGAATAATTTGCATCGCAGTATTTAGTAAATGATTCTTTTGTTGCATTTGGTCAGTGAAGCCTAAGGCAGCGACGCCTTTCTTATTCTTGCTTCTATCGTATTTATCCAGATTACCGGGAGTATTAGAAAAAACAACATTGGCCGCCCGCGGGTAATGGGGATGGTCCATAAAATATCGACCAAGCTGATCATACGAATTTCCGATTCCATTTTTTTGTATTTTATTTGATAACAGAAGCAGGCGTGCATTCTCGATGCCGCCTGTCGCCACAATAAAAGCTTTAGCCTTAACATTAAAACGAACACCTGTTAAGGTTTCAAATTCGACATGCTTTACATCATCACCCCTTTCATTAAGGGTAATTCTTAGTGCATTCGCATTGATATAAACTTTTACATTATCTGAATCAACTAATTCGCGTCGATATTTTCTTCCAAAACGTGTGGGTGGGCTGAATTGAAAATATTTTGAACACATGTTATCGCTATCAATGATAGCCTGATCACCCAAACAGTCTCTACCTTCATCTGAATAATCTTTAAAAGGATCAATTTCTACTATTTCAGCCGCACCGGGATAGTACGGTTTCAAGTCTGATTCATTGATAGGCCAACCACTGTGATCTACCCAATCACGTTTTCTGAAATCAATAGGGTCTAAAAGTTTGCACCACCCAGCCCAATGGTTAGTTGTCCCACCAAAGTACCTAAGTCTTGATCCGAGAAGATAACTTTCTCTTTTTTCTTCATCATTAAATTCTGTCCAGCCTCTATACAGATCCTGAGTCTCGGCATCAGGATTAAATGCGCCACTTTCCATCAGGCTGACAGAAACGCCACTAGATAAGTATGCTTTAGCGATGGTAATCCCTGCGGCACCCGCCCCAATAATACAAATATCGCTAGAGATAGGCTGATCGCTATTAACTTCTTTGCTGTCTATTAGCATTATGAAATTCGAAATAATCGGTGTATGAACTTTGGATCGTCAGAAAAATTTGTATGCGGATCATACAGACAAAGTCATTTTTTCACAAAATGAAATGGCGTCAAGCCGAATGATATTAAGGAAATTCTACTTTATTCATCATTGCGGGGAACGCCGTAATGAAGCAATCTCTAAATGTCTGGTTACATTGTATAGGGGGCCATACTTCGGCCTCGTTAGTCCTGCATGTCAGCAACTCATCGACGTACCTGTTTCATTATGACTTGCGACTGAACCCAACCGCGCCATTGATCATAAATTGGCCCACTATCAACCTCAGCTTTAATTGTGAAGGAACCACCATCGGACGAGACCGACTTCTTGATGATTCTGGCGTTCTTAATTGAAATGATGTTCAACTCGGCGCCCGTAATCCGATATCCCGGTTCAGCCGTATATGTTTCGGAAAAAGTCTTCGTATTTTTACTGAACCCACTGTGCTTATCGTTTGCTTTCGAGAACATCTGTGTACGCTCAATCTTATTCTGCCCTAACTTGCTCTCGTTATTTTTTATCTGCTGTATCGTGTCCAGATTGATGATCACCCTTTGTACCGGTTTTTGAAGAATAGGACGTGCCGGCTGTCTGACATCAACTCGCTTGGCATCTTGTGCAACAGCTGAATCAATAAATAATAGGCGGTCGGCATTCGTCGCCCCCCCAGCCCCAACAGAATCATTACCCGAGAACCACTGTTCTGCACCAGAATAATTCACGTAGATGTCGGCATTATTATAGACGAACAATCTCAAGATCTTCTTTGCGTCTCCCCGGTTGATCTCGATATCGCGTTGAAACAGCGCAGGCTCATTGAAATGATCGCTCCTCAAGTCACGATTCTTCACTTCAGAATCACCGGTAGGGATATCTTTGACTGTCCTATAAACATCGAGTCCGGCATTGAACAAGGCCCCCACAACAACCACCATCGCAGTTATGCCAGAAAGTGTTGCCGTAATACGCATAATTAGCCTGTTACCGCCTTGTTTTTTTACACTCTCACCGCCCATTACATCCTCCATGAAACGTTTATTAAGCCAGGAAGCGGTCACAAGGCTTTACTTAACTCAAAAGACCTATGCCCCCGGAAGGTATACGAACCAATACTCTAGAATTGGACAACAGTTTAATTTTATCTGAAAGAAACTATACTCTAGCGAGCTTTGATTCTCCAGCATTCTCAGTTAAGGCAAGCCGGGCAGCGGGTGTGAGCTTTGAGGCCCGTCAGAATCTACTGGGACACAAATCGGGAAGGATCACCACACACTACCCGGAAGCCGAATTATCGAACCTGATTGAGCCGGCTAACAGGGTGTGCGGAGAAAAGTCCCGCACTTGTCTTGCTAAAAACGACGCTCGTTGCCACTTTTGTCGGATTATGCACAACAATGCACCACTGATGTCGGAAATTTGTCGGAAATGATGTGCGCGGCAAGTTTCTCCCCTGCTCTTCCGATGTAGCGATATTTAGCAGGAGAAATTAGCCTTTGCTCTTACTTTGATCATTTATCCTTGCCTTTAGAAAACCAAATAATGTTATATTAAAGCAACATATACCTATCTTACGTATATTCAATACAACATTTTTCTTGACTCGTCGCAATTAAGATAATATGTTTGTTTAAGGTAACATTAACCATTTATAGGTAGCTTCAAAAGACCATGGCACGTACAAGCAAAATATCTGAGTCTCCTCCTGCGGCTGTCACAGACAGTCTTGTCAGCCTTGGGAAGAATATCCGTACTGCACGCCTGCGTCGCAGGCTTCGACTGGAGGATTTGGCTGAAAAAATAGGTGTTTCCCGTTTTGTACTATCTGACATCGAAAAAGGTAAACCTACTACGGCCATTGCTGCCTATATGGGAGCATTGTGGGCACTTGGGCTTATTGATCAGATGCGTGATGTGGGTCATCCAGATCAGGACGAAGAAGGAAAAATTCTAGAACGGGCAAGAAGTCCTAAAACAGCACGGAAAAAGAGAGTCTTAGACAATGACTTCTGAGAGAGATTGTTTTGTCTATATCATGTTACCTGGGAAAACTGAATATGTTACAGCTGGTCGATTCAGGCTGGAACAAACAGTCGATGGGAATCCCGTTGGTCGCTTTGTTTATGGGCGACGTTATCTTGAACGGCATGATGCAGTAGAGTTTGACCCAGTAGAACTTCGCCTCAACAATAAAAACTACGAAACCGTTAGAATGAATGGTTTTTTTGGGGCAATCCGAGATTCTATGCCTGACTATTGGGGAAGACGTGTAATAGAAAAACATGTCGGACAAACGCAGCTCGAAGAATTTAGTTATCTCATGGAATCTGCCGATGATCGTGCTGGTGCACTCGGTTTTGGTCTGAATGTTGAACCTCCTTCACCAAAGAGAAAATTCAACCGCACACTTAATTTAGAGCGCCTTCAGCTAGAGGCTGAAGCAATCACTAATGATGATCCATCACTGGCTGGTTCTGCAACTGACCAAGTTGGAGAACTTTTGCTGCTTGGCACATCTATGGGCGGAGCTAGACCAAAAACGGTTATTGAAGACGATAATGCATTGTGGCTGGCAAAATTTAGCCAGATGGATGATAGATGGAACCAACCACTTGTTGAACACGCAATGCTTAAATTGGCTAAGCAATGCAGCATCGATGTTGCTCACTCCAGAATGACTTCTGTAGCAGGCAAAGACGTCCTGCTTGTTCGTCGTTTTGACAGAGAGTGGACAGCGAAAGGATATAATCGCCACAGAATGATTAGTGCTCTCACACTCTTGCGTGATGGCGATAATCCTGCTGAACGTTACAATTGGTCTTATTTATTACTAGCAGATGAAATTCGCCGAGCGAGCATTAAACCCGAGTCAGATCTTCGAGAGCTTTTTACACGCATGTGTTTTAACGCAATTATTTCTAACTCAGATGATCACCCACGCAATCATGCCATGATTGCAACAGATAAAGGATGGCAGCTAAGTCCTGCCTACGACCTGACACCAACACCTCAAGTATCGATAGAGGCGCGTAACCTAGCCATGACTTGTGGGAGTAATGGTCGTTATGCTAATAAAAATAACCTCCTTAGTGAACATGGCCGTTTTCTTCTATCCTTAGAAGATGCCACCGTTATTATTAATAATATCGTGGATACGGTACGCTCAGAATGGCAATCAACCATGTACCGCTGTGGCGTTACTCAAGCTGATTGTGAGAAAACCAAAAATGCTTTTCTTTATGAGGGTTTTTTCTACGAGAGTAACTCATAGCTGACTCTCATATATGCCAACTTATTTTGAAATGCTACACAATAAACTTAAAATGGTACAACATAATAAACTTATTTTAGTACGACTAATAAATGTACCAGTATAGAAATTATTTGACTGATGTCCTGTTAAAAAAGTGATAGCTGATTTCACTGTCCCGTTAACCTGATCTTATTTTGCCGTAGTTGTCGTAGTGCTTGGGATCCAGGGAACCCAATGGTGTTGGAGACATAAATATCGATAACATCTCTCCGTCATTCCTCGCAAGCTGCATATTCTGGCCGAGCGTGAACACTGATTCTGGCGCGCCCGGAGCGATTCGAACGCCCGACCGCCTGGTTCGTAGCTTGAACTTTTAAACATAAGTAGTTGTTTTATTTAACTTATTGGTGGTGATGCCCG
>VAPH01001232.1_pt1 | contig 54440 bp, 54 predicted proteins | sample 3393861 | NCBI WGS metagenome assembly VAPH01 (sample SAMN08290439, study PRJNA428436) | hydrothermal vent metagenome | isolation source: Deep-sea hydrothermal vent chimney | place: Atlantic Ocean: South-mid Altantic Ridge | reverse complement strand
GCGAATCTGAGGGGTCAGGTCTTTCATCGTTCGTAACGATAACTTAGCCCTCCCTGATGGCGAAGCTACTACGATTACTGGATAGTTTGTGCTCCCTTGAGCCTTATCTTGGCTTCTTCACAAGTTCCATTCCTTCGCCTTTTATAAACAGGAGTGCGATTAAGGAAATTATAAAAATCAACGCACCAGAGAGGACAATTAGGGTGCCCGGGTCTTTGTTGATAGTCAGAACGGCGTATGGCCTGTAAGCGAGTCCGGAGAAAACAAGCTTGAGTCCGTTGAAAGCAAGGGATGTCTCGCTTGGGGATTTCAGCAAAAACCAGCCGGACACCAGGAATTGTTCTCCCTTGTATACCTTTACTTCCAGTGCAGGGTTTCTGAATTGTTTCGAGGCCGAATACGCTTTTCCCTCACTGTCTCTGGCAAAATCTGGAATCAGTTGCTCCAGTTTGAGCGTATACCCTCTCTTGCTTGTAGCACTTTTTTCATGAAGCTTAATCTTGATTGTCTCCTGGACTCCATTGTCTGAAAGTTTAAACCCCATACTTTCGGGTGCCTCTCCGTGGTGGGTGATATAGACCGCGTTACCCCGATACAAAAGAGGTTCATTTAATCTTACCACCTTGTCCTTGAGGACTTTATTGTCCTGTAAGAGGCTGAGGTCGGCATCCATCCTTAGCATGCCGTCATTTTTGCTAAACTCAACGTCCAGCTTGTTCAGTCGTAGCGATAGTTCATTGCTTTGTGGCACGGGGATGCTGCTGCCCTCAAAAATACGGTTGTCCACTGTCCGGTACCCGGAGGTACTGGATATCAGGTGCCCCAAAAGACCGATGATGAAGCCCAGATGGATGGCTTGGGAAAGTATTCTTCTGGCCTTAGCCCTGGCCCTGGCCGTTTCCCGGTGAGGCCTTAACATAAAGGCGATCGAGTCTATGGTACAGACAACAGTATTCAAAGCAAAAAGAAGCAGCAGGGCAAGGAGGAGAAATATCCACCATGAGGCGGTGAGATTGTTCAGGCCCATGTCAAAAAGCCAGTAAAAGAATATTTCCAGATCTATCATCCCAAGGGCTTTTGGGGAACCGGAAAGCAGAAGGGTTCCCGTCAGGACATCGATGGTGATGAGAAGAGACAATACAATCGCCAGGCGGGTGGAGGTGAAGAATTTCCAGATGCTTTTCATCATGCCTTACATCCCGTGAGAGCTTTTTAGAAAGATGCTAACCCCAAGGTAGGTAAACATCACCAGGGCAAAGCCGATTATGGCCATTGCAGACACTGTTTTTCCCCGCCACCCCTTAAGCATACGCGTGTGTAGGACACCTACGTAATAGAACCAAAGTAGCAGTGACGCCGCACTCTTTGATTCCCAGAGCCAGTAACTGCCCCATGCAAGATAGCCCCAGATTGCACCAAGCAGCATGGAGCCTGAGAAGAATGTAAATCCCCACAGAATCGACCGGTAAGTAATGTTTTGATAGATCCCGAGTTCGGTGGCTGACGCCGTCTTTTCCTTGAGGAGATATAGCGCCCCGGCTGCCGCCGCGAGGGTGAAGAGCGCATAGGCAAAGAAGGAAGTCACCACGTGGATCTCGAACCACCATGTCTTGAGGACAAGAGGCAGTCGATACACACTTGAATCAGAGAAGGCGGCAAGAAGGAGCGCGAGAAAGATGACAGGAATGGTCAGCGTGTCCGTTGTCCTGAGCCTGTAACGAAACAGAAGTATTGTATTCAATACAGCGATTGACCAGCTGAAAAAGAGCAGGGTCTCGAATCGCCCGGCCATGGGGGCATGGCCTGTTTCCATTATCCTCAGGGCCAGGACAATGGTGAGGAAAGCCAGGGCAAGTATCAGTATGTATGTGGATACACGCTGCAATACGCGACGGGATCCCTTTCGAGTGAGAACATGGCTGATGAAGCCTGCGCCATAAAAGGTGATGGACAGCCAGAGAAATATCTCCGTCATTATTTCCGCGGCTCCCTGTTCCCAATGGGAGTGACCTGGGGATAGCGGTAAATCTTGTTCTCATAATTCTTTACTATTAGCTCTGTTTCATTCAGCTCGATAACCGTGTCCGAAGGGAGCAGCGCAATCTTGCCGCCACCACCTGGAAGATCAACAATAAACTTCGGTATAGCAAACCCTGATATTTGCCCCTGCAGCCCTCTGAGTATATCCAGACCACATTCAACACTTGTTCGCATGTGTTCGGTGCCACGTGTCAAATCGGCCTGATACAGGTAATACGGTTTTACCCTGATGGCAATGAGTTTTTGCATCAGCTCTTTGATCGTCTCCAGGTCGTCATTAATCCCCTTTAGGAGGACTGTCTGGCTACCCAGAGGAATACCCGCATCGGCCAGCCTGTTGCAGGCAGTCGTTACCTCCCCAGTTATTTCCCGCGGATGAATAAAGTTTATGTTCATATAGAGGGGGTGATATTTTTTGAGCATCCTGCAGAGATTCTTTGTTATCCGTTGTGGGAGGGCGTCTGGTATACGGGTTCCGATTCTGATTATCTCGATATGCGGTATGTCTCGTACCCTTTCCAATATTTCTTCAAGCACTTTATCTTTTAGTATTAACGGGTCTCCGCCCGAGAGTATTACGTCTTTAATCTCTTCATGATCTCTGATGTAATCTATTCCCCTGTGAACTGTCTCTTTCGATATTGGCCTCTTTCCTGCGAGCCGCTTCCTTGTGCAGAACCTGCAATAGATCGCACACTGGTTTGTCACCATCAGTAGCACCCTGTCTTTGTAGCGGTGCACAATAGACGGTACAGGGCTATCACCTTCTTCATTGAGGGGATCTTCCACACCTACATCATCAAGAATCTCACGCTCATCGGGTACGACCTGTTTGTATATGGGGTCATGCTTTTTCTGTATGAGTGCCATAAAGTGGGGGTTTATCCTTGCCGGATATTCTGCGATGACTCTATCAATTTTCCCGTTCTCAAGATCAAATTCCGTCGAGATTTGATCGGCCTTTATAAGACTCTTTTTTAATATATGTTGCCAGCGTTCCATAGTCCTATACCGTTATTTAACTGTTCATCTGCTCGCGACGACGGTCATTACCGAATTCGTCATTCCGTGTATAAGCTTCTTATCAAGGGGGCAGACAGTCGCCAGTATGCCCGCCAACTTTACATCTTCTCCAGACACAAAATAGTATGGACAGAGACGTACCCGTCCCTTCATTGTTCTTATATCACCTGTGGACCGGTCTATATAGTTGACTTCGACATGTCGTCCCTTATGGTATTTCTGGAGAATATACGGGGTTCTATAAAAATCCTCGAGCGCCCTGTCTATGACACCTCCCCATTCTTTTTTTGATACATCATGCCCGACCACAACACCTCGACTCCCCCACGCCAGTTCTGAAAACCCGGAGGGTTTTATAACAAACCCCTTCCTTTCGTTTTGTGTGGCCTGTTTCAATTCCGCCCAGCAGGCGACAGGTTGGTTACCGACTTTAAGCCCCGGAATTATTCCATAAGGAGGTAATTCTGCTGGGTCGAGTATCCATGTAAGAGGTAAAATATTGTGCAGTACAGAAAACACCTTTTCCCCTAATGCAGTCATCCAGTATTCCCTGAGTACGGGATGATGAAACAGGGCATACAGCATTTTCTCCTCGAGAAAGGGCTTAAAGGGGGGGGTTACAGACACCCGATCCTTTTTGGCGCTATACATAATCAGTTCGGCTTTCGGGATATTCTTCAGATCGAACAACTCAAAGAATCTATAGAGGACGTCGATCTTGCATCGGCTCTCCCCTGACTTGAGGTATAAGCCTTCCTCCGTAAATATAATATCCTCGGGTTTAATGATAGATACATTGACACCAGTTTCCCGCAGGGTTCCTGCCAACCATGCCATCTCAGACCGGTAATCCCTGGATTCCTCGGAGACCACAATAGCGATGACTGGATCAGGCCTCTGGGCGCTAGATTTAAGCATATTCAGGAAGCCCTCTATCATCCCCTCTCCCTTGCCGACAAGCTTATTATCTCCTTTCATCAACGGGGCGGATGAATAGGCCCTGCTGAGGCTTCCGGTGATGCCCAGGCCGCCGGGGACAGAATCTAATTCGGTCGCCACCATCCCGTCTTTGGTCAGTATAATGTCAGGCCGTATGATGCCAGGAAGCAGGTCTTTCATCCTGTTCATACGGGCATAGTCTATAAGGGACTGAGGTTTTCCCTGATCCAGATACTCGGCAATCCATCCTGGTTGCCTTCCCCGTATGCTTTCATAATAGAGCTTGTTTGAGGCGCCGTAGAACAAATAAAGGCAACTACCAAGAGACTCGATAAAAGCGAGTTCTTTTTTATCCATAAGGAAAGGTTCTGGGGATATATTCCAGTTAATGTAAACGCCGTCCTTAATCAACCTGTCCTTAATGTAGCGACACTGTTCTTTATCTTTTGTGGGCCTGATCATGTTGTCGTTTGGGCGAGGGTTATTATTGGCCATCGATGAAGGCGGTCGTCCGACAGATACCGTCTCTGGATTCGTGGGCGGTATTTCTCTGGAGTATTTCGAGCTGTCATATTCCCATTTTTGCACTGGCCACTACTCTCCGGGTCAATAAACCACAAATTGATTGGTGACATGCTAGAACATGTACTCTACACACAGGTCAATATCCAACCTTTTGCTTCCTTTTTCCACACTGCATTCCCGATTTCTTGCCTGATCTTCTTCAAGCGTATATTGACATGCTCCTGGATAACATACATGGCGACTGCCATTGTAAAGGCGCTCACACTCCATTTAGCTGCTTCGTCGATAGACCGTGTGTGCCAGTGATTTGGACAGTATTTCTGCCTCCTGTTCCATAATGTTGCCAATGGTCTGCGTGATAGAATCACGGGCCAGGGTGAGCAGGTGGGGGATTCGTATCGAGCGGCTTAACATACGGGTTTCCATAGCATAGAGCCTGAGTATGTCATGCAGGAGACCCCGGAACTGTGCCTCATTATAAAGCGCATTCACTGCGACACGAAATGAACTTACATTTTGCCACTGGGTAAGGATGCGGTAACTTGTTTCCAGCAGCAGTTTGATACGCTGTTGTCGATAGCGTTCAATGTCCTGATACTGAATCCGGATATCGATAGGAAACACGGACGCTTTGCGTAAAAAGGCTTGATCGATTTTCCGTGCTTCCTGCAACAGGGCCGCCACATGGGTTGGGTCAGGCTTTAGTCCAGATTGATGTACCCTGGCTGCTCGGGTGATGACCATCCGGTCTTTCTCCACTTCCTTGCCGACATTGATATTCAGAAAAGACTGAAAGGCAGGCAATGCCAATCTGAACAGGGTGTAAGCTTTGAGGCCTTCTACGGTGTGCTGGCTGAAGGTCTCCATCATAACGCGGTTCATGGTACAAAGTACGTTGACCCTGTTCACGCTTGCCGCCCAGGGCTAGGTACTGAGAGGCTTCATCGCCGTGTGATAGCCTATCATGCCGCCTAACAGAGTCTGGCTTGAAACCTCCTCAAATTCCACATCACGAAGCAAGTCTGAGAACTCATCCGCGGAATAAAACATACGCAGGGCATTAATAAAATATTGCTTGCAGCCACGGGTCGAGGCTGAGCTTCGAAATAGCAGAGAGGTAAAGTTCAGACAAAAACGCAGGTAGGCATAGTAGCTCCACTCCACGAATTTGTTAGCCGGGCGTAGCATATCGCAGTGATAGAAATGCCCGCCCGGTTTCAGCACCCGCTTGATTTCACGGCAGACATCCATGATGCGTAAATGTCGCGAGGCATACTGCAGGGTGACCACATCGAAATGATTGTCAGGGAAGGGCAGGGTATGGACATCACCAATGGTACTATCGATATGCATGCCAAGCCCACAAGCCAATTTATATCCCACCTCCTGCATGGCTTTGCTGCGATCCATCGCGTGGATCTCCAGATTTGGCTGTTTTTTCAGAAGTGCGATACCAATGGCGTTGGTGCCGGCACAGACATCCAATACCTTCTGCCCACTTTGTACGTCGATAGTGGAGAGAAAACGCTTGCGAAAATAGTTCCAGAGACCGAGGCTGGCCACATGATTGGCACGGTCGTAATAGCGGGCGACATCAGAAAAGACATCATCCAGTTCCTCTACCCAAACTTGCTTGAATTGGTGTTCGCGATTATCCTCTCTTATGGCAAACTGGATTGCGCGTTCACCGTTGGCCATATTTCCTCCTCCTCTGTGTAGTTTTTTGTTGGCAAATATAATGGTAGTAGTGACTCTACTTTAAACTAGCCGCATTAGAGAGTAAATGAAAGTAAATGGGGTCAGGTCTTTCATTGTTCATAATGACATGTTAATCTGCCCCAATGGCAAGGCCACTACGACTGGAATTTCCAGGAGCGCTCTATCACGTTACATCCAGAGGGGATAGACGAGAAGATATCTATCTCACGGATGATGACAGATTGGCTTATCTTGATATCCTGGATAAAGTGTGTGGACGGTTTAACTGGATTATTCATGCATACTGCCTAATGGGCAACCATTATCATTTATTGATTGAGACGCCAGACGGTAATCTATCAAAAGGGATGCGTCAGTTGAATGGGGTGTACACCCAGCATTTCAACCGAACGCATAAAAGTGTAGGCCATGTTTATCAAGGGCGCTACAAAGCCATTATCGTACAAAAAGAGACTTATTTACTTGAGGTCGCGCGTTATATTGTCCTGAATCCAGTTCGAGCAAGAATGGTTCGCTCCGCTAAAGATTGGCCCTGGAGCAGTTATCGAGCCACGGCGGGACAGGCCAGTCCGCCCGAATGGCTCAACACTCTGACGATCATTGCTCATTTTTCCAGGCGTAAAGCCGCCGCTATTTATCGTTATCGTCGATTTATTTCCGAAGGGAAAAACCTGCCGCCTATCTGGGAGAAACTTAAAAACCAGATATACATTGCAGATGAAGAATACATCGAGAACATACAAAGAAAAATTGATAAAGATATTGATATTAGTGAGATACCTGTGAGTCAGAGGCGTTCCATACCTAAATCTTTAGATTATTACTCTGGAGAATTTACAGAGAAGGATCGAGCAATACGAGCGGCTTACGAAAGTGGTGGTTATACTATGAAGGCACTTGCTACATATTTTGGGCTACATTACACAAGTATCAGTCGAATAATTAATGGGCAGTATTACTCATAATGAAAGACCTGACCCCTTGACCTTTAATTGGAGAAATATCACATGAATTACAGATGGCTATTGTTGCTGTTAACAATTATCGCTGGAAACGCACAGTCGTTTCAACCATCAATAGAAATAATTGAACAATTTGATGATATCAAACTTGTTGCATTTATAAACGAATCCGATATTGAGAATTATCCTTTGTGGGACCCACGAACAGAAGCACCACCTTTGTCTATTAGAAAGGCAATTCAAGCCATTCAAAATCAACATAAAGCGGGCAGTTATAATTTAATTGCTGAGACGGTTAAAGAAATTGAATTAAGAGAGATATTACACCATAAAAATTATTGGCATTATCTAATCAAGATGAGAATCGACAGTAAGGAGAAACCAAAGTATCAGGTTTATGTTGTTTTAATGAACGGAAAAGTTATTCCGGCGTTAATTGAGACAGAGTCTTTTAAGTAAGGTATAGGATGACTCTGGATATAACGAAGCTGCAGTTTGTGACAAGCAGGTCGTTCTGGGGAAGGGCCTTATTTGGCGCTTGTGTGATAATGGCAAATCCTTCATTGTGAATAACACCGTAAAAGGCCAGAATATCAATTTAGACGTACCAGGAAATACACTTGCAGGGAAAGGAAAATGCTTGATTTAAGATTTACTAATCCAATAATTGAATTTACACTCACCTGCTAATAAAACATAACAACGCGTTTGCGAGGATATATGAGGAATACACCATTAAAATTGACCGAACACAGTGTAGTGCTCGGAATTACCGTTATTTTAACGGTATTTTCAAACAGTTCGTGGGCTGAAAAAGATAATCGCGAAGCGATTGTTCTTGATGATGTGAATCGTACTTTTATTCTTCATGAGATGCGGCAAAATGTGAGTGGCCTTCAACAGGCAATAACGGCCTTGTCCAAAGATGATATGAAAGGCGCTGCATCTGCGCTACGGCCTCTGGGTATGCAAAGTATGGCCAATATACCTCCGGATTTGATGAGTACGGTTCCGGATGGATTTATGCAAATAGGTATGCCGCTTCACCTGGCTTTTGACAAGATAGCCGACACGGCGGAAAAAGGTGCTTCAACGAAAGACATATTATCCAGCATTGGTGTAGCAATGAATCGCTGCGTTGCCTGTCATACTGCTTATCGAATTGAACCCAAATAATACTGTGCTCCCCCGCAAAAAGTGCTGTGCCTCTTTGGGCATCCTGTGATTCGTGATGTTAGTCACCCAAATTTGTCCTATTAAAATGAAAAGACGACTCGTGTTCATGGTTTTATCCGCTTTTGTCATAGGAAATATCAATGCGGAAATACCAGATTGGAATAACGACAATAAGAAAGAAATGGCCAATAGCTGCGTTTTAGGTATTTTGGACCCTGCAAAAAGTGCCTTCCAGGCCAGGGCCGATAAGGAGGGAAAAACTGATGCAGTCTTCCCCGAAGATAAAATAAAGCCATCCGTAGTTGATCTTTGCGAATGCATTGTGCAAAAAGCCTCGATCTCGTGGGGCTACCAGTATTTTATTTGGCAACCCGAACTGGCACAGCAGTTGGTGTCTGAAGCGATGAAGGGGGGTGAATGTAAACCCACTGGTGTGCTCGGAAAATCAATGGGTTACTAAATGGCTAACTAAGGTGTCTTATACTCCGCAATTACTGGCCCCGCCAAGTTGCGTGCTTGGCAGTAGACCGGCCAGAACCATCGGTTTATGTACATTCTTCTGCCACCCTGCGATGGATGAGTGATTTTTGTCCAGGATCGTTTTGGACGCAACCTGATTCCATGATTTATTCTTTAATTTTCGGAAAAAATAGGCCATTTCGATATATTCACTGGCATACCAGAAGCTGTTGGCATTCCGGCCAATATCATAAAGTTCATCGACACTGGCTCCCTGAGAGGCCGCAAGCTCATAGAGTCCGAGCAGTGCAGAACCATGGTTACAGTCCTGGAAAAAGGTGTCGTTATTACAGCATGGGCGGTAACTGTTTTTTGCCACTTCGAGAACCCTGGCTTCCTGCTCGGCAGTGAGGTCTATAGCAGAGACCGTGTTGAAGTAAGCGCCACCGCTGCGTGCTTTACCCAGAACCCATCCGCCCGTGCTCGCATAACGACCGACATTCGGGCCTTTGATTCTACTTTTTTCATTAAACTGGGTTTTTGTTGCCATTCCGAGTGGCCACAGGAGATTGAGCAGGTAGGGCGCTGTCTGAAAACTCATCGTGATGGGTTCGGATGAAGGCTGAGTGAATAATTTCTCGACCCATGTAGGAAGGCCTCCCCGTTTGGCGTACACAAACTTGAATTTTTCTGGGGAAATAACACCGGCTTCTACCAGTCGTTGTATGGAATCGCCGAACGATACATTCAGTTTATGACCTTCCAGCGGCAATACACTACGAGACATCCTGCCCAGGGCAGCAGTTTGTTGTCCTTTGATATACATTAAGAATCTTGTGCTATTGCTGGCCCAGAATAGTGAGCCTGTAATGCCCCCCAGCGCTCCAACACCGAGTGCGGCTGAGGTGGCTATAAGGAAACGTCGTTTAGAGTTAGAGGGCCGATCAGAATTCTTCATGTAATGCTTTGCCTGCGAGGAGAATGAATAAGATCGCGAAGTGTATCTTTTGGACGTATTTTTTTCCAGTCATTTAAGCGGCGAAAAAAATCAGCCCAGTACTGTCACATTGAGAATTACACTGAATGATATGAATCCATGTATTCTCCTTTAGCCCCTCTGTTCTTTTTTACGATCGGCAAGCTGATGTTGTGTTATAGCACCAGAAAATCGTTCAATAATGATCCCCGTTGGCTCGATGGTATTGATACCAGTAACACTTTTTCCGGCCTGCCAGCAATCAAGCGAGCAGGTTCTGTCGAGTATGGCTGGCTTCAATTTCCACATAGATCTCAGTAGATAAATTGTGCGCATTATTTGAATTGCGTTATTCCACTGGGCACATCCCTCTAGAAATCATTCATCTCTATAAAAAAGTAGAAATATTATCTGAATCTGGAATCATTTCAGGTGTCTAATCAATGGTCAGTACTCAATTATTTCATCGTTATACGCTCAATAACAAAGCGGGCAATTTCTTCGGGCTGATTTAAGTCCAGCAGACTAAGGCCATCGTGAATACTGATGCCAGATTCAATCGGACGATCACTGGCAAGAGCAAAAATATCATTATCATCAGGAAACAATAGTGGTTTTCCCAGTCCTGGCCTATGTAGTTCAATCTTGGGGAAGTGTTCATGTTTGAAGCCTTCCACCAGTATCAGATCCAGTTTCTCAAGGTCGAGGGCATTCCGCGCATCCGCCAGTGATGGTTCTTTCTGTTGTTCACCTATTTCACGTATCCAGGCCATGCGCTGGCGTGAGGTAACCAGTATCTGTTTTGCCCCCGCTTCACGCAGTACATAACTGTCCTTACCCGGGTGATCGATATCGAAGCGGTGGTGGGCATGTTTGATGACGCCGACTTGTAGGCCGCTTGCAGATAAAAGGGGGATCAATTTTGTCAGCAGGGTGGTTTTGCCGGTGCCACTCCAGGCGCAGAAACCGAGTAGCGGAGGTCTTTTAATGTTTTTTGTCATTCTGTGAGTCCTGTTGCAGGCACACCAGGTCTTCATTGGTGTTTATATTCAAGAACATCCCGGGGTAATCAGAAAAATCTGCCATGGCAACGGTATGCCGTGCAAGCCAGTGCTTGAGGGCATGTTTTTTCTGTTTCAGGAAGGCCGTAAGATCGGCTGCTAGCGAGCCTGGTATCAAAGCATACATCTGCTGCATGCGAAATCCATCGTGGGCAACAGCAATTTCTGCGTGGTTTTCAATCAGTGCTGTAGACAGGCGGGTAACATAATCCGCAGCTAATCGAGGTCCATCACAGGGCAGAGTAATGATAAACTCTGTATCGACTGTATTCAGAGCCGTCAGAATGCCGGCAAGTGGCCCCTGAAAACCGGGTAGTTTGTCTTTTATGACAGGGCGTCCAAACCGCTGATATTGTTTCCGGTTACGGTTGGCATTGATAATAACCCGATCAAGCTGTGGTGAAATTTGCTCGATGATCTGCTCGATCAGGGTTTTTCCATGTAGATTGATGAGACCTTTATCCTGCCCACCCATACGTGAACCCTGACCACCGGCCACAATAACTGCTGTGATATTTGTTTTATCAGGGTTGTGTATTTGTGTCTTCATTTTGTAATAATCATGGAACGGACGGGTAGATAGAGATTTGATTTGTGACAAGGTTTTATGGCGATTATTCTGGCATCCTCTTCAAATGGATACCCATAGAAACACTGTGACAGACTAAGGGAAGCTTCGCAATGACAAAAGAAAGACAATTTATTCCGCTGAATATCGCCATCATGACGGTTTCAGACAGTCGTAATGACGAAACCGATAAATCGGGCGCTACCCTGGTTAAAATGCTGGTAGAGGCCGGGCATAAGCTGATTGATAAGGTGATTGTACCTGACGATATGTACCGTATACGTGCGGACATTTCGCGCTGGATAGTTGATGAGGATATTCAGGTGATTATCTCGACAGGCGGGACGGGTTTGACGGGACGTGATGGCACACCGGAGGCGGTCACACCACTGCTGGATAAAGTGATTGAAGGGTTCGGTGAGATGTTTCGTGTCATTTCCTATGATTTTATCGGGGCTTCGACTATGCAGTCACGTACCGTGGCCGGTACGGCTAACGGAACATTTATTTTCTGTCTACCGGGGTCAACGGGGGCCTGCAAAGATGCCTGGAAGCACCTGATATCTATACAACTGGATTACCGTACCCGTCCTTGTAATCTGGTAGAGATAATGCCGCGTTTACTGGAAAAATAGGGTACATTTACGTAATAAGGATCACACCATTCAGAGGAGAAGGAAAAAGTGAAATTCAACATTCCCGGATACCCGCGCAAGCTTATTATTATTGGCGTGCTGTCCTCCTCGCTACTGTTATTACAGGGTTGTGGCAGTGGCAGAAAAGGCATTACCATTGATTCTGATCCACAGGGTGCTGCCATTCTTGCTGATGGAAAGAACATTGGTAAGACGCCCATGAATATCAAACAGGATGATGTTTTCCCTCCCCATTGGTACGGGAGGAGTTACGAGGTGAAAGGAAAACTGGAAATACAGAAAGAGGGTTGCGAGGGAATCAGTTTAGAGGTCAATGACATGGTTCTATCGAAAGATATCAGGAAAAGCCTGACATGCAAGCCAGGGGTAGTGCAGAAGGCTCCGGTGGCAGACATGCCCGTGAAACAAAACCGGCTTACGCAACCGCCGACTGCACAAAAGGTCGCACCGGGAGAACTTCGTCCTGCCGCAAAGGCCCGGAGTGTTGATGACGGGATAGAAAAACGTCTATCCAGGTTGAAAGACCTGCGCGATCGTGGCGTCATCAGCTCAAAGGAATATACTGAGCAAAGAAAGAGGATTCTTGAATCAATATAGTTTTTTTTAATAGAGGGGCCCTTATGAAATCAATTTCTTATCACATATTTTTTCTGCTATTTCTCACATTCTCATCGGTGTCATTGGCGAATGACAAAAACACAGAGCATGATTCGATGGACAAAGTAAAGGAGGCCGCAGGCGAGGTTTATGATGCCGGTAAGAAAGCAGCAGGTGCTGCTTACGATGCAGGAAAAGAAGTCGCTCATGATGCGGCGCTTGCAACAAAAAAAGCGGCACGCCACGTGGCGGATAAAAGTAAAGAGATCGCTCACGATGCGGCCAAAGTCAGTGGTGAAGCGTGGGATGCCACTAAAGATACCACTGGCAAGGTCGTTGAATACACAGGTAAGAAAATGAACGAAGTCGGAGACGTTATTCAAGAATCAGGCAGTTCTATGCAGGATTAACCTGGCGGCTGATGACAATATTGACGGCATGATGGCCAATTATCCGGTGGTCTGTCTGCACACCGTCAACAATTATTTCAGAGCTGGTTTTATCTCAACGTTCAGTGGGTTGACCTGCGAGCTAATTTGAATTGCACTGCCGGCAAATGATGCCTTATGCGTAAACCGGACAAGTAACTTCCTGAAACACCTGGATAAGACGCTAACCCGAGAATGTTGGGGAAAATATAAGGTAAAATCACAACTCATCAGATTTTTAGTCTTTGTGTGCGGCAGTAAAACTATTTCATCAACAGGGCAGGGCGGTGTAGAATGCCGCTGCCTCTAAATTGCCCGGGTGGCGAAATTGGTAGACGCAAGGGACTTAAAATCCCTCGGAGGCAACTCCATGCCGGTTCGATTCCGGCCCCGGGCACCATCCTTATTTTTCTTTCTCCTCATGGTCTTGATTATATTATTTTGACTGAACTTCAACCCCAACACACGCTATTCCACGATTCTTTTCTGTTGTGGGATTCGTGGACAAATCTTGTATAGATCGAGATAATTGATTCTTCTGAAATGTAGGTATGAATGTTTCGTGGGCAAAACAGATTTGAAAGAGACAACGGCACATGGTCACCCAACTTAAAGATTTTCTAAGGCTGGAATCTGCGGGCGGTATTTTGCTCGTGATTGCTATGCTTCTGGCAATGATTGTTGTGAATACAGATCTCTGGCCATTGTACAAAGGTCTGTTGGCTATTCCCCTTGAGATACGCCTTGGTGACTTTGAAATTGCCAAGCCATTGCTGATGTGGATTAATGACGGCCTGATGGCTATCTTTTTCTTCCTCATCGGTCTCGAGATAAAGCGCGAGGTCCTCGAGGGGGAATTGTCTGATCCGGCGCAGATTATGTTGCCCGCTGTGGCCGCTGTGGGGGGTGTGGTGGCTCCCGCTCTGGTGTTTACCTGGTTTAACTATGGTGACTCCTCAGCGATGAAAGGCTGGGCGATTCCTACGGCCACGGACATCGCTTTTGCACTCGGGATTCTCTCACTGCTGGGCAAGCGTGTTCCTCCCTCACTGAAGCTTTTTCTGCTCACTCTGGCGATCATCGACGATCTGGTGGCTATTCTGATTATTGCTATTTTTTATTCAGTTGATATCTCCACACTTTCTCTGCTCATAGCGGGCGTTGCTTATGCCGCACTGCTGCTTCAGAACTGGCGTGGCGTGGTACGGCTGACGTCTTATCTCGTGTTCGGGCTGATCATGTGGGCAGCCGTACTCAAGTCAGGGGTTCATGCAACCATTGCGGGCGTCTTGCTGGCCTTTACGATTCCCCTGAAACATCCTGAAGGGGCAGAATTCTCACCCCTGCGTAACCTTGAGCGTGATCTTCATCCAACGGTGGCATTTATTATTCTTCCAGTGTTTGCCTTTGCCAATACCGGAATTCCGTTAGCAGGGATGAATATTGAGACTTTTATGGCACCCGAGCCTCTCGGTATTGCTATGGGGTTATTTTTGGGTAAGCAACTGGGCGTTTTTAGCTTTACCTGGGTGGCAGTAAAAACAGGTGTGGCAAAGTTACCTACGGGTGTCGGGTGGATGGAAATTTATGGTTTATCGATTATGACAGGGATTGGCTTTACCATGAGCCTGTTTATTAGTTCTCTGGCTTTCGAGGAAGGTTCAACTAACCTTAATGCTGACCGCCTGGGTATTCTTACAGGTTCATTTGCTTCGGCGGCAGTTGGCTACATTGTCCTTGCTTATGCGCTTGGCAGGAAGAAGGATAAGGCGCCTGCTACAGCTCCGGAGGAGTAGATATTATGGAGTTACGGATACTTTACTTTGCCAGTTTGCGTGATGCTTCTGGTATAGGAGAAAAGCAGATAGATGTTAAACCAGGGCTATCTGTTGCTGATTTATGGCAGAGGGTATCGGTGGGCTTTGAGCAGCTACCGGTTAAGGTTCTCTGTGCTGTCAACCAGGAGTATGTTGATGGCGATTACCTGTTGCAAGAGGGTGATGTTGAGGTGGCTTTTTTCCCACCGGTCACCGGTGGCTGAGTTTGAGTGTATGGGGCAGACTTTTCGTCGATCTTGACGATAATGCACATTATCAACGCTGGCGTGATCAGAAACTGTCTCGTATGCCCGCCGGTCTTGATGAATACCTTGTTTCAGTAAAAGATCCGGTACACTTGACCAGAAATGAGTTTGAGGCCATTCGGGACCTGCTTGAAAGGGCAAATATGGCGATTTTTATCGCTGCATCGGATGACAGGCGCAATAAAAATATTCCCCTCAATATTGGCGCTCAGTATTCAATGCATCGGCTGGACCATAACAGGGGCGCTGGCCGTGATGGTGTCAGTGAGCTGACAGTGCGTGACGGCCAGTGGCGGGGCGGATATATCCCCTATACCAACAGGCCTATTCATTGGCATACCGACGGCTACTATAACGAGGAGCAGCACAAGATTCATAGCCTGGTCTTGTACTGCGTGCAGAATGCGCTACGTGGTGGGGAGAATACATTACTGGATCATGAAATAGTCTACATTCATCTGCGTGACAACAATCCTGATTATATTCGTGCCTTACTGCATCCGCAGGCGATGATTATTCCGGCCAATGTTATTCGTGGCAGGGAAATTCGCCCCGATCGAGCCGGGCCGGTATTTTCAGTCAATGCCAATGGGGCATTACACATGCGTTACACTGCTCGTACGCGCAGTGTTATCTGGCGCGACGATACGCTGACGCGGGAAGCGACGGTCTGTTTGACCGAATTTCTAGCCTCCGATTCACCTTATATCTTGAGCGCCAGACTTAGACCGGGTCAGGGGTTGATCTGTAATAATATTTTGCATGACCGCAGCGGTTTCGATGAAGACGAAGACCATAAACGATTACTGTACCGGCTGCGTTACTATGATCGGGCAGATACTTCGATTTCATTGTAGAGCGATGTTCCTACAAAAATGCTATCCTGACACATAGAGAAACGGTGTAAATGACGGAGTAGAATCATGCCAAAGAAAAAAATTAACGACCCGCTGGATATTATGGGCGAGGCCTACGAGACCATGCTGGAACGTAGCGCAAGTGAGTTTCGTAAGCTGGAAAAGAAGACAGAATCTGCCTTGCATTCACTGATTGACAGAGCCAAAGAGAAGGCAATCGAGCTTGAAGAGCTGACAGCAGAAGAGGCTGCCAAACTAGCTGAATACCTTAAACGTGACCTGTCTGATGCGGCCTTTTATACGTCTGAAGAGGGAAAGGAGTTAAAGGATTGGTTGGGGTTTGAAGACAGTTTGCTTGCCGCGGAACTACTGGATATGTTTCTTGAGGCGGCTGACCCGACGACTGTTGAGATGAATGAATTGAAACTGAAGCTGGCGGTGAACGCACTCTATAAAACTGGAGAGGTCACGGGCCCAGGGGCGCTGGTTTGTGATGCCTGCGGGGAGATATTGCATTTTCACAAGGCCGGACGCATCCCTCCCTGCCCAAAATGCCATAAAACCGATTATCACAGGCAGTCCTAGATCGGGGCGCAGTTTGTGAATTACAGGTTACCCGTGCCGTTATTCTCTGGGGGGTAATATTTTTACCACTATGACCGAAATATTGTCTGGCCCCCCATTTTCATTGGCCAGTTCAACAAGTTTTTCTGCAGTTTTTTGCGGGTTTCCATCCTGATTGAGCACAAAGCCAATCGTATTGTTACTGACAACTTCTGTCAGGCCATCTGAACAAAGGACGAATATATCACCTGCTTGAGGGCAACCAAACGTGAATGCGGGATTAATTTCGCGGTTCCCCAGCGCCTGCAGTAGTAGACCCCTTTGCGGGTGGCGTTTGGCGTCTTCCTTTTTTATGGTTCCCTGCTCAACCATGCCCTGTATCCAGCTATGGTCTTCAGATAACTGGCTGATTTTCCCATCACGAAAGCGGTAACAGCGGGAGTCCCCAATGTTACCAATGACAAACCAGCTTCTACAGAAAAGCAGGCAGACAATCGTCGTCCCCATGCCACTTTTTGTAACATCTTTGGCGGATTCTTCAATGATTTTCCGGTTTGATAACTGAATGGACTTTTCGAGCAGGTCTTTCATTGGTTCCGGAGTAGAAAAAGCATTGTCCATTCGGCTTTCTATATACAGGCCTGCGATTAAAAACTGGCTGGTGACATCGATAGCTATCTGACTGGCTACCTCGCCGGCATTGTGTCCGCCCATACCGTCAGCAACAATTGCGAGAGCATGCTGCTTGTCAACAAGAATATTATCCTCATTATTATTACGCCGTTGTCCAGTGTCAGTGATACCAGCCATTTTTATACGTATGTGTTTGGGATGGCAGGGAAACGCCTGTTTCATATTTTTTTGTTGGTGTTCAAAGTAAGCTCAAGGATACGTTGGTATGTTTTTGCCAGTCGCACAGGGTCCGCCAGCTTAACATGTTCATCTATTTGGTGAATACTGCCATTGCAGGGCCCAAGTTCCACTACTTCAGCTCCCGTTGGGGCGATAAAACGGCCATCCGATGTGCCGCCAGAAGTCGATAGCTCAGGTGAAATCTTAAGGATCTCAGCACAGGCATTGCAGACTGCATCGACCAACACACCTTTTATCGTCAAAAAAGGATTGCCTGACAGATGCCAGTCTATTGAGTAGCGTAATTTATATTTTTCAAAAACCTCAAGGACACGTTTCTTTATTTGTTTTTCATTTAATTCGGACGAGAAACGGAAATTAAATTTAATTGCCACATCACCGGGTATGATATTTTCTGCACCCGTACCTGATGTGACATTTGAAATTTGAAAACTGGTCGCCGGGAAAAAATCATTTCCCTGATCCCATTCAATGCCCGTCAGTTCATTTAATGCAGGCAGGACACGGTGGAAAGGATTCTCTGCCAGCTGGGGGTAGGCGACATGGCCCTGTTTCCCGTGGACGGTCATATAGCCATTCAGGGACCCACGTCGCCCGACTTTAACTGTGTCACCCAGAGTTTCAACAGATGAGGGCTCACCCACAATACAATAATCAATCTTAATCGACTGTGTGTCCAGCCATTGCATGACTTTAACCGTTCCGTTGATAGACGGGCCTTCTTCATCTGATGTAATCAGCAGGCCAATGGTGCCGGGGTGGTCGGGATTTTCCGCGACATATTCCTCAACCGAGGTCACGAAAGCGGCTATGGATGCCTTCATGTCGGCACTGCCGCGACCGTACAGCTTGCCATCACGTTGTGTTGGCTCAAACGGGGGGCTGGACCAGTTGCTTTCCGGGCCAGTGGGGACAACATCGGTATGACCGGCAAAGACAAACAGTGGCTTGCCCGCCCCGTGTGTCAGCCAAAGGTTATCGACATCTTCAAAACGGAGATGCTGACGGGTGAAGCCTGCAGACTCAAGCCGTTCAGCTATCAGATTCTGACAGCCCTGATCGTCGGGCGTGACAGATGGACGGCTGATTAATTCGCAGCACAGCTGTAGCGTGTTATTCACGGGTTCTTCAGAGGGTCTTTAAGTAGTTCGGTGTATCGCTCGGCGGAGAAGCCGACTTCAATGACATTTTCCATCTGTAGAACAGGTCGCCTGATCAGGGTTGGATGTTTCATCATTAGCGACATGGCACGCGCCTCATCAAGACCAGTGCGGTCCTCATCATCAAGGCCTCGCCAGGTTGCACTGCGTTTATTGATCAGTGTTGTCCAGTCGACTCTTTCCATCCACCTGCCAAGAATATGGCGTACAAAAAGATCAGACCTGAGGTCAAGAAAAACATATTCAATACTATTTTCTTCCAGCCAGCGTTGCGCCGACCGCACACTGTCACAGTTTTTGATTCCTGCAAGAATAATAGATGTTGCCATATGATTCTTTATTATTAGCTTTTTCGCAATACTGACATCAGGCTTCACGCAGTAACTCATTAATACCTACTTTACTGCGGGTTTTCTCATCCACCTGTTTGACGATAATAGCGCAATTCAGGTTATAACTGCCATCTTTTGACGGTAATGAACCGGGGACAACGACAGAGTACGCCGGTACACGACCATAGGTGTGTTCACCGGTTTCTCTGTTATAGATTTTGGTGCTCTGGCTAATGAAGACGCCCATGGCAAGAACCGCACCTTCTTCTACGATTACGCCTTCGACGACTTCGGAGCGGGCACCGATGAAGCAATTATCCTCAATAATGGTGGGTGCAGCCTGCAGCGGTTCCAGTACACCGCCAATACCTACCCCACCGCTGAGGTGGACATTTTTGCCAATTTGCGCACAGGAACCTACCGTTGACCAGGTATCTACCATGGTTCCCTCATCGACATAGGCGCCGATATTGACATAGCTTGGCATCAGCACGACATTTGGGGCGATATAGGCGCCACGGCGCGCGGTTGCTGGTGGCACAACGCGGAAACCACCCTGACGGAAATCGCGTGAATTATAGTCACTGAATTTTGATGGAATTTTGTCGAAATAGTTTGTGAAGCCACCTTTGATAAAATTATTGTCTTCGATACGGAAATACAGCAAAACAGCCTTTTTCAACCAGTCATTTACGATCCAGTTGCCATCTATCTTCTCGGCGACCCGGGCTTCACCGGTGCCCAGTATCTCTATGGTAGCATAGACGGCATCTTTGACATGGCTGGCAGCAGTACGTGGGGTAATTTTGGCACAGTGTTTAAAGGCCTCTTCAATCTGATTTTTCAGGTCTTGCATGGGATTTCCTCGGGAAATAAATTCTGTTTCAAGTTGGTACTATATTTTCTTTGTCACAAATTCACGAATTCGTTCAGCTGCTTCCAGGCATTCCTGCTGTTCGGCTACCAGAGCGATGCGTATCCTATTTTTCCCAGGGTTGCCGTTAAGGGTATCGCGTGCCAGGTAGGTGCCCGGCAGGGTGACCACATTTTCGTTCAGAAATAGCCGGCGGCTGAACTCTTCCTCGTTGATCGGTGTTTCCGGCCATAGATAAAAACCGGCAGCAGGCTGATTCAATTTTATAAAGGACCCCAGTATATCAATAACAGCGTTGAATTTATCACGATAGACGGCACGATTCAGAACTACGTGTTCGTCATCATCCCATGCTGCAACTGAAATGGCCTGGGTCAGCCGATTTGGGACGCAGCCGTGATAGGTGCGGTATTTAAAATAGGCATCAATAATTTTGGGGTCTCCGGCGACAAAGCCTGAGCGCAGGCCAGGTAAATTAGACCGTTTGGACAGACTGTGAAAAACAATACAACGCTCAAAGTTGTTGCGTCCCTGTTCTGCTGCGACCTGTAGTAGACCGACTGGGGGTGTGTTTTCGTCCCTGTAGAGTTCGCTATAACATTCGTCCGCTGCAACGATAAAGTTGTAGCGGTCGGCAAGTGACAACGCCTTGATATAGATTTCTGCCGGAATAACTGAGCCCACCGGGTTATCGGGCGAGCAGAGGATCAGCAGCTGGGTTTCTTGCCAGATATGACCCGGTACGTTATCCAGTTGTGGTTGCCAGTCATTTTCTTCAATGCTGTTTAGGAAATAAGGTGTGGCCCCTGCCATGATAGCGGCCCCTTCATAGATCTGGTAAAAGGGGTTGGGTATGACGACATTTGCCGGGCCGTGAGCGCTGTGATCAACAGCGGCCTGGATGAAGGAAAAAATGGCTTCCCGACTGCCGCTAACCGGCAGCACATGCTGAGCCGGATCGAGTTTTTCTTCGGCAATATGAAATCTGCGACTGAGCCAACGACAGATCGATTCCCTCAGATTTTTCTCGCCGCGGGTAGCCGGATAGCCGGAAAGGAGATCGCCACCTTTTGCCAGTAAGCTATGGATAAAAAGAGGGGGAGCATGTTTTGGTTCGCCCAGTGACAACATGATCCGCTTATTTGCGGCTGTCGGTTCAATACCTGCCAGCAAACGATCGAGCCTTTGAAAGGGGTATTCCTTCAGCTTATCCAGTCGTGAATTCATGGGGTCAGTATTGGGTTATTGGTCGCTATATAAAGTGATCAGGGGTCTAGGCGTCCTGGATGGAATCCAGTCTATCGATTATATTTTGTCTGATACTGTTCTGCTGTTGGCTGTCAGTAATGGGTTTATTGCCGAGATCGCTAACAAAAAAGATATCCTCGATCCGTGCACCGTAAGTGGCTACCTTGGCATTATGCAGCTTGATATCACATTTTTCGAAAACTTCTGCAATCTGGTATAAAAGACCCGGTCTGTCCTGGGCGATGACCTCTAAAACGGTATACTGGCCTTGTCGTATTTCCGGGAAATTTACCTGTGTTGGAATCGGGAACTGCTTCAGCGCTCTGGACAGCGTTGCTTTCAGTGGGTCACGACCTTTGCGAGGCATCAGTAACTGGTCTTTTAGTACCCCCTCTATCTCTTTCTGCTCAATATCGGTACAGACGGCATTGTCATTCTGATCCAGTACAAGATAGTTGTGCAGGGCAAAGCCCATCTGTGTCGTATGCAGGCGTGCGTCAACGATATTCAGGTTCAGGCGATCAAAGCCCCCCGTGGTTCTTACCAGTAGATTTGCCAGATCCGGGGTAAATACCAGTATCTCGGTACAACCTGAATTTTTTGCATAACGAACGGCCACAACCGGCAACTCAAGAATGCTGACATTGGCGAGTGTTTTTATGTGCCATTTTAGGGTATCGACTTCATAACGCAGAAAATAATCGCTGTCGAATAAAGACCAGTAGCGCTGAAAGTTTTCGTCTGAAACGTGTGCTGGCACAAGGCTGCTGGAAAGTGCTTGCTGCAGGTTGACAAGGCGCTCTTCATTGCGATCACTCTCAATGTCTGTGCGCCTCAAATATCTCGATGTTGCATGATAAAGTTGAAGTAACAGCTTGTTTTTCCAATCATTCCATACTTTCGGGCTGGTGCCCCGCATATCTGCCATGGTCAGTAGGTAGAGATTATCCAGATGCTCCTGGTTGCCAACAGTACGTGAAAATTCAGCAATAACTTCAGGATCCGAAATATCCATTTTCTGTGCCGTCCAGGACATGATCAGATGCTTGTAAACCAACCAGGCAACAAGCTTTGTATCGTATTCGCTGAGACCGTGTAGACGGCAGAACTGGATACTTATCCTTTCGCCTTTTTCCGAATGGTTACCTCCCCGTCCTTTAGCGATGTCGTGCAGCAGGGCTGCGAGATACAGGCGTTCGGGTTTGAACAGTCTGGCCAGTAATTTGCTGGCCAGTGGATGTTCATCGCGAAATTGATCGACACTCAGTCTGCGCAGGTTTCGTATAACAAAAAGGGTATGAACATCAATCGTGTAGATATGAAATAGATCATGCTGCATCAGGCCTACGATACGACCAAAGGCTGGGAAATAGGCGCCCAGTACGCCGTAGTCATTCATTTTTCGCATGATGTGCGTGAGGCCTGTGCCATTACGAAAGAATGTGATAAACAGGCTGCGGCAGGCTATGTCCCGTCGGAACTCAGGGGTGATCAGGTTTAATGAGTTATGAATCAGACGAATGGTGTTTGCTCTAATGCCTTTCAGCTCAGGAAAATCTTGAAGGATGTAAAAGACCTCCAGTAGAGCAAAAGGCTGACGGTTAAAAACATCATTATCGACAACGTCCACATAGCCATTGATTGCATTGAATCGGCGATTGATTTCTACTGAGGTATTATCCTTCTGCGCAAGGAAGACCTCTTCAAAATGCTGCAACAGGATGTCATTCAATAACCCAAGCTCTTTTACCGTTCGGTAATAGCGTTTCATCAGCTGTTCGACTGCCAGATTACCGTGTTTGTCTGAGTAGCCGAATTCAGTTGCCAGTTCGCGCTGGTACTCAAACAGTAGTCGATCTTCCCGACGTCCGGCTAGAAAGTGCAGGCCATTGCGTATGCGCCAGAGGAAATTGCGACATCGAATCAGTGTTTGATACTCGTTCCTGGTCAGAAATTCATGTTGCACCAACTCTTCCAGGGATGTCGCATTGAAGTAGCGCATCGTGGCCCAGGCAATCATATGTAAATCTCGCAGACCACCCGGGCTTTCTTTGATATTTGGCTCAAGTTTGTATGCGGTTTCACCGAAACGGATGTGGCGCACCCGCTGTTCCTGCCGCTTGGCGTGAAAATATTGATCAGCAGGCCAAATTTGATCGGGTCCTATGGCGGCCTGCATTTGCTGTAGCAAGGCCATGGAGCCGAACAACAGGCGCGCTTCCATCAGATTGGTGACGACTGTCAGATCGACGGCAGCTTCTTTGCATTCAGCGACCGTGCGTACACTGTGGCCGATATCCAGGCCGATATCCCATAAAATATACAAAAACTGTTTGATTGATTCGGTAAAGGTATTATCAATATTGTTGCTGGCTTTCTCATCCAGGAGAATCATCAGGTCGATATCCGAGGAGGGGTGCAATTCGTTTCGGCCATACCCTCCGACTGCAATTAGGCTACCGCAGTTGGCATTTGATTCAGGGGTATGCACAAAATTCCAGATATTGACCAGCAACTGGTCGATGAACCAGGTCCAGAGGCTGATGATATTGGTGCTGGAGGCGCCGTCAGACTGAGCGTGGTGAAGAATCTCCCGGGTCTCCTGTAGGATACGTTTTATTGTTTTATGCGGTTGCGGGTTTTCTCTGAGAATAGCAACAATTTTTGCGGCAGCAGGGAAGTCCCTGCGCGACAGACTTGCCCGCTTTTTCTTCATAGCGTTATACTGAGACCTCTTCGCCTTCCCGCAGGGTCAGTATTTCGTGCCCCTCTGCGGTAACCAGGATTGTATGCTCCCATTGCGCAGACAGTTTGTGGTCACGGGTAACTACCGACCAGCCGTCGGACAGCAGTTTTACATCTTTTTTCCCGGCATTGATCATTGGCTCGATGGTAAAAGTCATGCCTTCCTGTAATGTGATGCCTGATCCCGCCTCGCCATAATGGAGGATCTGTGGTTCTTCGTGGAATTCTCGTCCTATGCCATGGCCACAGTATTCACGGACAACAGAAAAACGATTTTTTTCGGCATGGTTCTGGATGGCATGGCCGATATCACCAAGTCGTGCGCCGGGCTTAACCAGGACGATGCCTTTTAGCATGCACTCTCGACTATTTTGTATCAGGCGTTGCGCGATTGTAGAGGGCTTGCCAACCGTAAACATCTGGCTGGTATCGCCGTGAAAACCATCCTTGATAACGGTAATGTCGATATTAATAATATCGCCTTTTTTTAACGTCCGATCGCCGGGTATCCCATGACAGACCTGGTGGTTAAGCGAGGTGCAGATGGATTTCGGAAACCCGTGATAGTTCAGCGGAGCAGGAATGGCACCCTGCTCCTCCACGATATATTTATGGCAGATTGTATCCAGCTCATCTGTACTAATCCCTACCTGGATAAAAGGTTCTATCATTTCCAGAACCTGTGCTGCAAGCCGGCCAGCCACCCGCATTTTTTCTGTTTCATCCGCCGTCTTGATAGAAATACTCATTGAAAAATCCACAATGTTCTTTTACAGCGGGGCATTATAACCGGACTCAGGATAAAATAATGACATCGTTGTTAGAAGTTTCAAGTTTCAAGTTTCAAGTTTCAAGTTTCAAGATCCAGGCCGGTGTTGGTTTTAGTCTTGAAACTTGAAACTTGGAACTTCTTAGTATTTATGCTATAAACGCGCCTCTTTTCAGGGGTTCTGAATTACGGACGGCCTGATTTCGAAATACACTGTCATTTGATGACTTAACTAAAATGATCGTGGGAACACTAGCAGAGCCCGGGTGTTTGAGAGACTGTTTGTCTGTCAGACTGGCGTTGCAACCCATGTGAATGTAACCCGAACGGAGATAAAAGATGTCTAAGATTTCGCTTCGCGATATGCTGGAAGCTGGTGTTCATTTCGGCCACCGTACACGTTTCTGGTACCCCAAAATGCGCCCTTATATCTTTGGTGAGCGTAACCAGATTCATATCATTAATCTGGAAAAAACCCTGCCCCTGTTTGAGGAAGCCTGTAATTTTCTTGGCAAGATTGCGGCTAACGGTGGTAACGTCCTGTTTGTCGGCACCAAGCGCCAGGCAAGTAAAGTTATTCGTGAAGCAGCGATACGTTCTGCTTCACCCTATGTGGATCACCGCTGGTTGGGCGGTATGCTGACCAATTTCAAGACCGTACGTAATTCAATCAAACGCCTGAAGGAGCTGGATGAACTGTTTGAAAGTGGCCAGGCAGATAAGCTGATCAAAAAAGAACGGTTACGTATCGAGCGTGAACGCACCAAGCTGGAGCGTTCCCTGTCCGGTATTAAAAATATGAATGGTCTGCCAGATGCACTATTCATCATCGATGTGAAATATGAGTATATCGCCATAGCAGAAGCTAAAAAGCTTGGCATTCCTGTGGTTGCCGTGGTTGATACCAACTGTAAGCCAGAAGGTATCGATTACATTATTCCTGGCAATGATGATGCGATTCGCTCTATTCGTCTCTACGCTGATACGATTGCCGATGCCATTATTGAAGGACGCCATTCTGTTGCAACTGCTCCAGTGGTTGCAGCCTCTGATGACTATGTCGAAATGGATGATGCTAAGGCTGAGGCACTGATAGAGAAAGCAAAACCCTACAGCAGTACGGTTAGCGAAGCAAAGAAAGCAGATGTGAGCAAAGCTGATTCTGAAGAAGTCACTGCTGATGCAGTGCCTGTTTCGGAGGAAGCAGTGGCAGTTAAAAAAGCAGTCAAGAAAAAGGTTGTGAAAAAGAAAGCGGTGAAGAAAAAACTTGTAAAAAAGAGGGCTGTCAAAAAGGTGGCAGCGAGTAAGGACGACGCGTAAGAAAATATCTGTTGTACGGCTTTATCCTATTGTGATGATGTCGGGGTTGAATAGCCGAGATATTTCACTTTCATTTTATGGATTTAATCTTATAGAGGGTTCTCGAGATGGCTGTTACTGCATCCATGGTAAAGGAATTGCGTGAACGCACCAGCGCGGGCATGATGGAATGTAAAAAAGCACTGACTGAAACAGACGGTGACATGGATGCTGCTGTGCAATTGTTGCGCACCAGCGGGGCGGCAAAGGCTGACAAGAAGGCCGGTCGTATCGCAGCAGAGGGTGTGGTAAGTATTTATGTCAGTGATGATAGTAAGTTAGGTGTTATTGTTGAGGTAAATTCTGAAACAGATTTCGTTGCCAAAGGCGATGATTTTCAGGGTTTCGCCACTGATATTGCGGCACTCGTGGCAGACGGCAACCCTGCTGATATTGATGCATTGAACGCAACGGAGCTACCATCCGGTGAAACGGTTGATAGTGCCCGTCGTACGCTGATTGCAAAGTTGGGTGAGAATATCACCGTACGCCGCTTTGAGAGGATCGTGGCGGAAGGTGATGCCGTGATCAGCAGTTATCAGCATGGCTTGAAAATAGGCGTACTGGTGAGAAATACCGGTGGTAATGATAACCTGGGCAAGGATATTGCCATGCATATTGCTGCAATGAAGCCACTGTGCATCAACCCTGACGATGTCCCCGCTGATGCGGTACAGAAGGAGAAAGAAGTTTTCACCGCCCAGGCGGCTGAAAGTGGCAAGTCACCAGAGATTATAGAAAAAATGATTACCGGTCGTATCAATAAGTTCCTCAATGAGGTGGCTTTGGAAGGTCAGCCATTTGTTAAAGATACAGGGATTACCGTGGGAAAGTTGTTGAAATCAGAAAATGCGTCAGTCAGCCACTTTTCACGCGTTGAAGTGGGTGAAGGGATTGAGAAAAAAGTCGAGGATTTTGCCGCAGAAGTCGCTGCACAGGTAAAAGGAGCCTAAGTAGCGATGAGCGGATCTGGCTCTAACAGTATCCGTCGCATCCTTTTGAAACTTAGCGGCGAAGCCCTTATGGGTGAACAGGACTTCGGTATTAGCCAGGATATGCTGGAATATGTCAGTGCTGAGATAAAAGCGGTCATTCAACGTGGTGTGCAGATGGGCATCGTTGTTGGTGGCGGTAATATTTTTCGTGGTGTATCCGGTGCTGCACAGAGTATGGACAGGGTGCCTGCAGATCAGATGGGAATGTTGGCAACGGTGATCAATGCAATTGCTGTCGCTGAAAATCTCAATCGTAACGGTATTCCTGCAAAAGTACTCTCCGCCATTCCGACAGGAACATTTACTGAATCTTTTAGCCGCCGTCTGGCGCTCGAATACCTGGAAGCAGGGACGGTGGTAGTTTTTGCGGCGGGTACCGGTAATCCCTATTTTACGACGGATACTGCTGCCAGCCTGCGAGCTATCGAAATAAACGCAGATCTGCTGTTAAAAGCAACTCAGGTTGACGGTGTTTACGATGCGGACCCGAAAACCCACCCCGCAGCAGAAAAATTCCATCAACTTGGCTTCGATGAGGTTCTCCAGCGTCAGCTGGGCGTTATGGATCTGACAGCGGTCACACTTTGCATGGAGAATGACCTACCACTGCGTATTTATTCAATGCGCTCTGCAGGCGCTCTTGCTAGAATACTCGACGGTCAGCCTGAGGGCACTCTGGTGATTAATCAATAGAGGGCCAGTCAATCCTGATACAGACAGGGGTAGCAAGGGGAAACAGAATGATTAATGAAATCCTTGATGATGCAAAAAAGCGTATGGGTAAGAGTGTTGATGCGCTTAAAGGTGAGTTGTCACGATTACGTACGGGCAGGGCTAATACGGCGCTACTGGATAATATAAAAGTTGATTATTACGGAAGTTCAACGCCGTTAGCTCAGGTGGCAAATATCACTGTAGTTGATTCTCGCACACTCGGTGTACAGCCCTGGGAAAAAGACATGGTACGGGCAATTGAGAAGGCCATACTTGAGTCGGATATGGATCTAAACCCAATGTCTGCCGGTGACGTTATACGCATTCCGATTCCTCCCCTGTCGCAGGAACGCAGACTGGATCTGGTGAAGCTGCTTAAAAGTGAAGGCGAAGGTGGCAAGGTAGCGGTAAGGAATATACGTCGTGATGCCATTTCTCATATTAAGGAATTACTGAAGGAGAAGGAAATTTCTGAAGATGATGAGCGTCATGCCGAGGAACAGGTACAGAAACTGACTGATTCCAGTATTGCCAGTATTGATAGTCTGCTGAAGGGTAAAGAAGAAGAATTAATGGAGATATAATGCACCTGATCGCCTTGTTTGGTCCTTTTTCTCTTTAGGATACCCTTAATTCTTTAAGTATCTTACCGGCTGGGCTAAACTGTTGCTTTTCCCTTTCCAGCATTCCTGATTCGGAATAATGTCCCCGGCCGAAAATATAAAAACACCCTGTCAGAAAAAACCTGAACACAGTACTCCTCGCCATATTGCTGTCATCATGGATGGCAATGGACGCTGGGCGAAAAGCAGGGGGCAGCCTCGTATAATGGGGCATCGCAAAGGGGCAGAGGCTGTACGACGAATTATTCGTCTGTGTGGTGACGAAGGGATAGAGCACCTGACATTGTTTGCCTTCAGCAGTGAAAACTGGCAAAGACCGCCACGAGAAGTAAAGCTGTTGATGGAGCTTTTCATCTCTGTGCTGGAAAAGGATATTGATGCACTGGTTGAGAATGGGGTACGTTTACGTATCATTGGCGATCTGGATCGTTTTGGTAAACGAATCAACAGCTTGATCAAAAAGGCAGAAATGCGCACGGCATGTAATGACTGCATGCAGTTGACGATTGCCGCTAACTATGGCGGCCGTTGGGACATTACCCAGGCATGCAGACATCTGGCTGATAAATCTTCCCGAGGTGAAATAGACCCGAAAAATATTGATGAAGAGTTGATTTCCAGTTACCTGGTTAGTGATGGAATTCCTGATCCTGATCTGTTTATTCGTACCGGCGGTGAGAAACGAATTAGTAATTTTCTGATCTGGCAGCTGGCATATTGTGAGTTATATTTCACTGATATTCTCTGGCCCGATTTTTCTAAAGAGAATTTCTCCGATGCCCTGCAATGGTTTGCAGGTCGGGAACGACGATTCGGTAAAACCAGTGAGCAAGTAAGTGCTTAAGCAACGTTTATTGACCGCAGCAGTCCTGATAGCGGTCTTTCTGGCGGCGTTATTTCTAATGGATCCGCTCAATTTTGTACTCTTTCTTCTTGTTATTCTGGTTCTCAGTCTCTTTGAGTGGGCAGATCTGAGTGCAATCAAAAACCCCCTCGCGAGAGTGATATATGTCGCAGTGGGTGTGGCCATCGTCGTGATGGTTCAATACTACGGGCTGGCAGGAAAGGAGCTGTTTTTAATTGTCTTCGCAATCTGGTTGGTGGTGATAGTCCGCCTGTTTCGTCTTGGGCATATGGATTCTGAGCAGCAAAGTCTTTCTGGAAACAGCGTACTGGCATGGCTGGACGGTTATTTTGTATTGCTGCCGACAATACTCGGTCTGGAGATACTCAAGGTGCAGGATTCAGCCGTACCTCAGCTGTTGCTGGTTTTTTTCTTTATCATCTGGTCTGCAGATACGGGGGCCTATCTGGCTGGTCGCAGCCTGGGAAGGCATAAGCTGGCTCCACGAATCAGCCCAGGCAAGACTATTGAGGGACTTATTGGTGGGCTTGTCGGGGCCTTAACAATCGCAGCCATAGTGGGTGTAGTGGTCTGGAAGCTGTCGCCAGGGAAATTGATTTTCTGGCTGTTTGCGGTTGTCTTTATCACACTGTTTTCGGTGGCGGGTGATTTGTTTGAGAGTATTTATAAACGCAGGGCAGGTGTTAAAGACTCGGGTAAGTTACTGCCGGGGCATGGTGGTGTACTGGATCGTATCGACAGTGCCTGTGCCGCCTTACCCCCCTATATACTTGTACTTTATTATTTTGACTTAGTTGCACCGGGTATTTCCACATAGTGAAACAGCAGGGCATTTGCATACTAGGTTCTACCGGTACCATCGGCATAAATACGCTTGATGTGATCAGACGCCACCCTCAGCGATTCAAAGTCATCGCATTGACGGCCAACCGACAAATCAAGCGGATGCTTCAGCAATGTGAGGAATGGCGGCCGGAGATTGTTGTAATGTCTGATGAAGGGGCCGCAACAGAGCTCAGGCAGCTGCTCAGTCAACGGTCTTATTCTGTTAAAGTATTGGCCGGTAAGTCAGGGCTAACCGAGGTGGTGCAGCGGGCCGAAGTGGATGCGGTAATGGCCGCCATAGTGGGTGCCGTAGGGCTATTACCGACACTGGCAGCTGTCAAGGCGGGTAAACGAGTCCTGATCGCAAACAAGGAACCGCTTGTGATGCTGGGTCAGGTATTTATCGAGGAGGCGAAACGTTCCGGTGCTGTTTTGTTACCCATAGACAGTGAGCACAACGCTATTTTTCAGTGTTTGCCGGCCGCCGTTCAGCAGGCAACTGCCGAGTCGGTGGAGCATGAGCTGTCAGACTACGGCGTTCGCCGACTCTTACTCACCGCCTCAGGTGGGCCTTTTCTCAATCTGGATCCGCTTGATTTTGCCTCGGTTACACCGGAGCAGGCCTGCACCCATCCCAACTGGGTAATGGGCCGTAAGATATCTGTAGATTCTGCCACCATGATGAATAAGGGCCTTGAATTAATAGAAGCCTGTGCACTATTTTCTACTGGGCCTGATCAGATTCATATCGTGGTACATACACAAAGTGTTATCCATTCGATGGTTGAGTATACCGATGGCTCTCTTCTCGCGCAGTTAGGTAATCCAGACATGCGCACACCGATAGCACATGCCCTTGCATGGCCCGAACGCATAGATGCAGGTGTAGAAAGACTGGACCTTTTGCAAATTGCAGCCTTAGAATTTCAGGCGCCGGATATGCTAAAATTTCCCGCCTTGTCGTTGGCACGCATAGCGGCTGAGACGGGTGGCACCTTGCCGGCAATATTGAATGCCGGAAATGAGGTTGCCGTGCAGGCATTTCTCGACGGTGAAATACGTTTTGACCAGATTATTCAGCTGGTAGAAGAGACTATGGAAGCCGTTGACTATGAACTGGATCAGGTATTGGAAAATGTACTTGCCGCGGATCAGCGGGCACGAGATTTTGCTGTAAATCGTCTTGCTGCAATGCTATAGACAGTATGAAAGACTAAAATAATATAATTATATCAATATGTTAGAATTTATATATAGTATTGTTGGATTCATCATTGCACTGGGCATACTGGTGGTCGTGCATGAGTTCGGGCACTTTTGGGTCGCACGAAAACTCGGCATAAAGGTTCTGAAGTTTTCGGTTGGTTTTGGCAGGGCAATCTGGTCGCGTACTGCGAATGATGGCACGATTTATGCCCTCGGTATTTTACCGCTAGGCGGCTACGTCAAAATGCTGGATGAAAGCGAAGGCGAGGTCGCTGAGAAAGATAAGTCCCGGGCCTTTAATCGGCAACCCATCTGGAAGCGAATGCTGGTTGTACTGGCAGGGCCCATGTTTAATTTTCTTTTTGCCATAGCCGCCTACAGTCTGGTTTTTGCCGGGGGTATGGAAGGCCTTACTCCTGTTGTCGGTAAGGTAGTCGAGGGTTCTGTTGCCGAGAGTGATGGTTTTCGCAGGGGTGATGTGTTGCTATCGGTGGATGGACGGAAACTGAATATGTGGCAGGAGCAGCGCCTGTATTTGTTCAGTAAGGCGCTGGCGCGTAAAACTGTTCAATATGAAGTACAGACCCGTGACGGTAGAAAAATTACCCGTACTTTAAATCTCGCCAATGTGCCGATGTCAAAAATTGACGCCAGGCTGGTGGCTGGCGGCATCGGGCTTATTGCTTGGTATCCGACGGTCCCACCCATTATTGATCGGGTAGTCAACGGCAAACCTGCATTTAAGGCAGGCCTAGAACAAGGTGATTTAATTACGGCCATTGACGATGAAAAAATTAGCAGTTGGGATGATGTTGTAAGATTGGTATCAGCCAGCCCGGGACGGCAGCTGAAGCTTGATATTACCCGTAACGGTTATCCTGAATCTATTTTTGTCACACCGGAGGCGGTAATGGATGGTGGCAGGGAGGTTGGGCGCATCGGTATCAGTGTGCAACCGGTGAGTCTCCCCGAAGACAGGAGGGTCATGGTCAACTATGGTCTGATGGAATCGCTGTACAGGGGAACAGAAACAACCTGGATGATGTCTCTGTTGACACTGCGTATGCTCGGGAAAATGCTTACCCTTGAGGTATCCAGCAAAAATATAAGTGGCCCGATTACTATCGCCCAATATGCGGGAAAATCAGCACAGGTAGGCTTCAGTAGTTTTATATTGTTTCTGGCTATTGTAAGCGTAAGCCTGGGAGTCCTTAATCTTCTGCCTATACCCGTTCTTGATGGCGGCCATTTACTTTATTACTCGATAGAAGCGGTTACCAGAAAGCCGGTTCCTGAAAAAGTGATGATATGGGGGCAACAAGTTGGTATTCTGCTGCTCTTTCTATTAATGTCTCTTGCCGTATATAACGATCTGGGGCGACTGTTTTCCTAACACAGAATGGGATAATGATTAAAATAAAAATACTTTATGTGGGCTTTCTTGCATTTTTTATGTGGTCTACACAGGCCCTTGCACTGGAAGAGTTTGAGGTTACTGACATCCAGGTCAATGGAATACAACGGATATCTGCGGGTACTATTTTCAATTATTTACCGATTAAGGTAGGCGATTTTGTTGATGATAATGAAGTAAATGACGCCATAAAGGCACTGTTTGATACCGGCTTTTTCCAGGACATCGAGCTAAGCAGAAAAGGCGGTGTGCTGATTGTCGATATCGTTGAACGCCCGACCGTTGCCAGCGTAGAGTTTTCTGGCAACAAGGAATTTGAAACCGAAGCGCTGAAAAAAGGCATGTTACAGGTGGGGTTTGGTGAAGGGCTGGTATTCAAAAAAGCCATCCTGGAAAAGGTGTCTCAGGAACTTCGTACACAATATTACAGTAGTGGTAAATATTCTGTAGCCATCAAAACAACCGTTACACCACTGGAAAGAAACCGAGTAAAAATCAATATTGACATAAAGGAAGGAAAAACAGCCAGAGTCGGTGATGTTTCTCTTGTAGGCAATAATATTTTCTCTGACAAAAAACTGTTAAAGAATTTTAAGGTAAAACCCAAAACGGGCTGGAGAAAGCTGAATTTTCTTAGCAAGTCAGATCAGTATTCGAAGCAGAAGCTGGCCGGCGACCTGGAGGCCCTGCGCAGTTATTACCAGGATCGGGGTTATCTGGATTTCAGAATTGATTCTACCCAGGTGTCAATCAGTGAGAATAAAAAGAAAATATTCATCACCATCAATATCACTGAAGGTAAGGTCTATACAATAAATAAGGTCAGTCTGCGAGGGAAATTTGTGGTGCCCGAAGATGATCTGAAGGCTCAGGTGACGATCTTCGAAGGTGATATTTTCTCCCGAAAGGAAGTGGAAAAAACCAGCAAGGCAATCAGTGATCGGCTGGCTGAGTCCGGATATACCTTTGCTAATGTCAATGCGATACCCGATATTGACAAGGAAAACCGGACGGTTTCCTTCGTTTTTGACATTGAGCCATCTAAAAGAGTTTATGTCAGACGAATTAATATTTACGGCAATACAACAACAAGAGATGAAGTTATTCGTCGGGAGCTCAGGCAACTTGAAGGCGGTTGGTTGTCTACCAAAGATGTCAGACGTTCAAAAGTACGTTTGCAGCGATTGAGTTTTTTTGAGGATGTCAATATTGAAACACCGGCTGTTCCCGGTACCGAAGACCAGGTTGATATAAATGTGCGGGTAAAAGAGCGTCAGACCGGCAGCATGATGTTCGGTCTGGGTTATTCCGAGTCAGATGGGGTCCTGCTGCAGGCGAGCATCAACCAGAAGAATTTGTTTGGTTCCGGCAGGGAACTGGCTGTGAGTATCGACACATCCAAAATCACAAAATCAGCCAGAATACGCTATTTCAACCCCTATTATACCGTCAACGGCGTCAGTCGTGGTTTTTATCTGACCTATACAGATATTGATGCGGCCAGGGCGAATCTCTCTCGGTACATCAACGAGACTATCAGTCTGGGTGTCAATTACCGTATCCCCCTGTCAGAAAATAACAGTTTCAGTTTTAGTTTTGGCCCTGATCGTAGCAGTCTTTCTTCAACAGATGGGACCCCTGATGAAATTCTGGCTTATATCGCCCTTCATCCAGATGACTGGTACCTAAAGACCACAGGGAGTTGGGTACATGACACGCGAGACAGTATTCTTTATCCAACCACCGGATTTTATGTCCGACTTCTTGGCGAGGCATCGATTCCCGGTAGCCAACTTACTTATTACAAAACCGGTGTGAGCTTCTCCTGGCATCTCCCTACAATAAGTGATGTGGTTCTGAAGTTTAGTGGTGATCTGGGATATGCTGATGTTTACGGCGATACCCAGATATTTCCGTTCTACAAAAACTACTACGCGGGCGGCAGTAGTTCAGTCAGAGGCTATAAGGCCCGATCTCTGGGGCCTCTGGACAGTAGTGGGAATCCTATAGGTGGTAGCCGCAGAGTCGTGGGTGGAATTGATCTTCTGATTCCCTTTCCAGGCAGTGAAAAGAAAGATAAACGGCTGTCTTTGTTTGTCGATGGTGGCACGGTGTTTAGTCCAAGTGAACAGGTTAATATGGGTGATTTGCGGTATTCCTATGGCGTTGGATTATTCTGGTATTCACCCATCGGCCCACTCTCTATCAGCTATGCGTTGCCCATCAATGATAAGCCTAAAGATCGCCTGGAAAAATTCCAGTTCACAATTGGCAGAGGATTCAGATAAACTATCAACCCGGCGGTACCACTATTTTGAGAAATGAAAACCATGTCTAATAAAATTAAAGTTATTGCAATACTGACTTTTGCAATGGCGTTTTTCCCAGCAATATCTTCTGCTGAAACAAAAATTGGCTTTGTTAATCTGGTCAAATTAATTGAAGAAGCACCACAGGGTGCGTCTGCCACTAAGAAGATTGAGGCAGAGTTTAGCCCGCGCGATAATGCGATACGAAAAAAACAGAAAAAGATTCAAAAACTGGAGTCGGATCTGGAAAAAAATTCACTGGTTATGAAGGCTTCTCAGTTGTCAAAGAAAGAAGCGGAAATAACCAAACTCAAACGCAGCATCAAACGGGAAGCAGATGAATTTCGTGAAGATTATAACTTGCGTAGAAACGAAGAATTAAAAATCTTACAAAAGGTTGTACGGGAAGCCATACACGAAGTTGGGAAGGAAAATAATTTTGATTTGATTTTGGCCGAAGGCGTACTTTTTACCAGTAAAAAGGCAAATATTACTGAGCTGGTTTTAAAGAAACTGCGCAGTAAGTAAGGTTTTCACCGGCACAGTGAGTTTTCTGTTATCTGAACTGGCTACTCGATTTGATCTTGGACTGAAGGGCTTTCCTGAAGCAGAAATAAGGGCTGTTGCCAGCTTGCAGGATGCAGGTAAAGGCGACATCAGTTTCTGTACAGGTCGTCGTCATTTTTCTGAACTTGAAGAGACTAAGGCAACTGCCGTTATTCTTCACCCCAATATTTCCGAGCAGTACCAGGGCAATGCGTTATTGAGTGAAAATCCACTCATGGCTTTTTCAAGAATTGCCCGTTTATTGCACCCGGAGGGACGCAAGCCAGCGGGAATCCACCCCTCTTCCCTTGTCCATGCTGAGGCCTTTATCCATGAAACGGCCTGTGTGGCCGGAAATGTCATTATTGAAAAGTCAGTAAAAATAGCGGCTGGATGTGAAATCGGGGCAGGAAGTTTTCTGGGTGAAGACACCATTATTGGTAAAGATACAGTACTAAAAAATAACATTACCCTTCATCACAAAACAGTAGTAGGCAAAGATTGCATTCTCCATAGCGGCTGTGTTATTGGTTCCAATGGCTTTGGGCATGCACATGAGGATGGTCACTGGTTGCCCGTTCCTCAACTCGGAAAGGTGGTGATCGGTAATGATGTCAGAATTGGGGCAAATACCGCCATAGATCGTGGCACCCTGGGAGATACTTTGATAGGAAATGGTGTCAAGATAGACAACCTGGTGCATATTGCCCACAATGTCAGGATTGGAGATGACACGGCCATTGCTGCCTGCACGGGTATTGCCGGTAGTGTAAAAATAGGTAAACGCTGTACGTTGGCAGGCCAGGTTGGTGTCGTGGATAACATATCGATTTGTGATGATGCACATTTTACCGGCCAAACAGCTGTCCGTTCTAACATCACTGATCCAGGGGTCTATTCCTCCGGCGTGCTGCTTGAAGAAACGCATAGCTGGCTAAAAAATGCAACGCGTTTTAAGCAACTAAATTTACTTTTCAAACAGGTTAGAGATCTAATAAAAAAACAGGACTGATGAAGCAGGGTCAGGACAGTAAGCAGGTGAATAATGAACACTATAGATATCCATGAAATTCTTCAGTATCTGCCCCACAGGTATCCATTCCTTCTAATCGACCGCGTCACAGACTATGAAAAAGATACATCATTAACGGCGACCAAAAATGTCACTTATAACGAGCCATTTTTCTCGGGACACTATCCCAGCAGGCCGGTTATGCCGGGTGTACTTTTAATCGAAGTGATGGCACAGGCGGCCGCATTGCTTGCTGCGATAAGTTCTGATGTGAAAGGTGGGAGCAGCAACCTGGTTTATTATTTTGTAGGCGTAGATAAGGTACGTTTCAAAAGACCGGTAGAACCCGGCGATCAGTTGAAAGTTGAGGTAAAACTAACCAGAAAAGCAAGAGGAATGTGGTTCTGCTCAGCCATAATTACTGTTGACGGCGAGCGGTGCACCTCATCTGAATTGATGTTTACCGCACGGGAGGTATGAGTGATCTCTCCTCATGCCATTATTGAGGAAGGTGCTAGTATAGGAAAGGATGTCTCAATCGGGCATTTTTCTATCGTAGGAAAAGATGTAAAGATAGGAGCCGGAACCAGGATAGGCCCACATGTTACACTCACAGGCCATACCAGTATAGGAAAAAATAACCATATTTTTCAATACGCTTCTGTCGGCGAAGTCCCACAGAGTACCGCCTATAATAACGAGCCGACCGAGTTGATAATCGGTGATAATAATGTTGTACGTGAGTTTTGTACCCTTCACATAGGGACACAGGAAGGGGGTGGAATTACACGTATTGGCAATGACAATTTTCTCATGGCCTATGTCCATATTGCACATGACTGCATACTGGGCAACAGAATAATTTTTGCAAATGGCTCCAGCCTGGCGGGTCATGTTATCGTCGGTGATTATGTTATTTTTGGCGGATTTACTCTGATTCATCAGTTTTGCAAAATTGGTGCGCATGTAATGACAGGTATCGGCGCGGTTTCTTTCAAGGATATTCCACCCTATCTCAAGGTGGCCGGCAATACAGCACGCCCATATGGGATCAATGTGAAGGGTTTGCAGCGCCGTGGTTTTGATGAAGACGATATTTCAGCATTAAAGGATGCATACCGGACGCTCTATCGTTCACAGCTTAGTTTTCAGGATGCTATAGACGACATCAATAAGTTGTCTGCTGGAGATGCGAATGTAAAAAAGTTTGCTGATTTTCTGGTCAATAGCGAACGGGGTGTCGTTCGCTGAAACGATACCATGCAGGGAAGGAAAACATTTAAGATAGGCATCGTTGCTGGTGAAATCTCAGGTGATCTGCTTGCAGCTGGACTAATACGTGAACTAAGGCAATATCCTTACACCTTCGAATTTACAGGTATTGCCGGTCCGAAGATGCAGGAGCAGGCTTGTGAAAGCCTGTACCCAATGAAAAAACTAACGCTTATGGGGTTGGATGGCCTCTTTGGGCGCTTGTTGGAAATTCTGAAAATTCGCCGCAGCCTGGTGCGTTATTTTAAGGCTGAGCCGCCTGATTTATTCATCGGAGTAGATGTACCGGATTTTAATCTGGGTCTTGAAAAGAAATTACGCAGGGCGGGAATTCCTGTGTTGCATTATGTCAGTCCTACCGTCTGGGCCTGGCGAAAATATCGTCTCAGATCTATGCGTCACTCTATAGACCGAATTCTTGTTTTGTTCCCCTTTGAGCTGGATTTCTACCGCCAGCACAAGTTGAATGCGAAGCTGGTCGGTCACCCTATGGTCAGGGATATAAACAGTGACCCGGATATTGAATCATTAAAAAAAAGTTTTGGACTTTCTTTACAAAAAAAAATAATCGCCCTGTTGCCGGGAAGCCGGCGTGGGGAGATTCAGCGCATGGCAGGGGATTTTTTACGGGCAGCGGTTGAACTTTCAAAGAAACACTCGACGCTGCAGTTTGTCACAGCCATGCCAGATTCCGCACTGATGGAGGTGTTTGAGGCAGAAGTACAAAAAGTGGAGTTAAAACGTGTTGATTTGCTTCGTGTAGTTGGACACTCCAGGGATATTATGGCCTGTGCAGATATTCTCATGCTTGCCTCAGGTACGGCAGCGCTTGAGGCTGCAATTGTTGGTCGACCTGTCGTTGTTGCTTACAAGGTATCCTGGTTGACAAAAACCCTGGTGCAATTACTTGCCAGAGTGAAATATTTTTCCATGCCAAACAATCTGGCTGGCTACAGACTGGTTCCGGAACTGATGCAGGGTGATTGTACACCAGAAAATCTTGAGCGTGAGGTGAGTCGATATCTCACTGATGAGGCGGAGGCCAGCAAGGTTATAAAAGCATTTAAACAGATACGAAAAGGTCTGGATATTGATTCCGATCGCCTGGCAGCTGAAACAGTGCTGGACATGCTGGGCCTGAATAATGAAACAGAACAGAGACAGTAAAATGTCCTGCTTATTCGTTGCAGGGGTTGATGAGGTTGGCCGTGGTCCGCTGGCAGGGCCTGTTGTGACAGCAGCGGTTATACTTGATCGCAGGCATGTTATAGACGGCCTGGCTGATTCGAAGCGTTTAAGTGAAAAAAGACGTCGGCAACTGGATTTGCTGATCAGAGAATATGCGGCGAGTTTCTCGATCGCACAGGCTGATGTCCACGAGATTGATCAGATGAATATTCTGCAGGCCACCATGCTGGCGATGCAACGAGCGGTTGCAGGACTGACAATAAGACCCGACAAGGTGTTGGTGGATGGTAACCGCCTGCCTGTACTCCCCTGTGCAGCGGAAGCGATTATTGGGGGTGATGGTCTGGTCGCTGAAATTTCAGCGGCTTCAATTATCGCTAAAGTTTATCGCGACCGTATGATGAAAGGTTTGCATCATCGGTATCCACAATATGGTTTTGATAGCAATAAGGGCTATCCCACCCGCCTGCACCGTGAAGCATTACAAAAATATGGTGTGACGCCAATTCACCGTCGCAGTTTTGCACCGGTAAAACAGGTGATTGAAAATCGTGCCTAAGAAATCCTTTATCCATCTTCATCTGCACTCAGAGTATTCTCTGGTAGACAGTATTCTCCGCATTAACGACATTATAGATGTCTCTACAGAGCAGAATATGCCGGCTGTTGCAGTGACCGATTTATCCAATGTTTTTTCTGTGGTCAAATTCTATAAAGCGGCTACGATTGCTGGCATCAAACCAATTCTGGGTTCCGATGTATGGATAGAACGTGCGGAACAACCGGGGAAACCCTTCCGTCTGGTTCTGCTGTGCCAGGATAAGAAAGGCTATCGTAACCTGACTCATATGCTGTCAGGGGCCTTTCGCCATGGCCAGCACCTGGGTGGCCATGCCTGTATTTCAAAGCAAGAACTGGCCGCTCATGGTGAGGGTCTGATAGCGCTGTCTGCCGCCACTCAGGGAGAGATAGGAAATGCCCTGCTGCATGGCTCCAATGGACAGCTTGAACAACTGGTGGATGAATATCTACAGATATTTGCTGACCGTTTTTATCTTGAACTACAGCGTACCGGAAGGCCTGGCGATGAAGAGCATATCGACAAGGCTATGGCCCTGGCAATGCGTCGTTCTCTACCTGTGGTGGCAACAAATGATGTCCGTTTCAGAATGGAGAACGACTTTGAAATTCATGATATACGCGTTTGTATACAGGACAGTCGGGTATTGAATGATCCACGTCGACCAAAACTCTACAGTAGGCAGCAGTATTTTCGCTCAACAGAGGAAATGGTGGAACTGTTCGCTGATATACCCGAGGCGATAGAAAACACTTACCACATTGCCATGCGTTGTAATTGCCGGTTGACACTAGGTAAAAACTTTATGCCAGAGTTTCCTGTTACCGAAGGGCAGGATGTCAATCAGCTGCTCATTGATGACTCAAATAACGGTTTGAAAAAAATATTGAGGAAAATTCCACAAGATGTCGACCGGGGCCTCTATCAGGAGCGTCTGGATATGGAATTGGGTGTCATCACCGGCATGGGTTTTCCCGGTTATTTTCTGATCGTTGCCGATTTTATCCGCTGGGCCAAGGATCATGATATACCCGTCGGGCCGGGTCGTGGTTCCGGGGCTGGATCACTGGTGGCCTATTGCCTGGGTATTACTGAACTCGATCCCATTGAGTATGGCCTGTTGTTCGAGCGCTTTTTAAACCCGGAACGTGTCTCGATGCCAGATTTCGATATCGATTTCTGTATGGATAAACGTGATCGGGTGATTGAGTACGTTACCCAACGTTATGGTTCTGACAAGGTCTCACAGATTATCACCTACGGCACGATGGCCGCACGTGCGGTGGTACGGGATGTCGGACGGGTCATGGATGTTGGTTTTGGCTTTGTTGACCAGCTGGCCAAGATGATTCCTGGGGAACCGGGGATGACACTGGCAAGGGCGATTGAGTCAGAAAAAGAACTGCGCGAAAAAATAGAACAGGATGATGATGTACGTGAACTGATCAGTCATGCTCAATCTCTGGAGGGTATGGCCAGAAATGCCGGTAAGCATGCCGGTGGCGTGGTCATTGCGCCCACCGCACTGACAGATTTTACTGCCCTGTATTGTGAGCAGGGCGTCACCCAGATGGTGACTCACCTGGATATGAAAGATATAGAAGCTGTTGGCCTGGTGAAGTTTGATTTTCTCGGTTTGCGGACCCTGACTGTTATCGATAATACATTGAAAACGGTAAACCGTTTCCGCGAACAAAATGCCCAGACACCGATGACACTGGAAGATATTGATCTCAGTGATAAAAAGACTTTTGAGTTGATTCGCGCCTGCGGGACAACAGCTATTTTCCAGCTCGAATCCAGCGGTATGAAAGATGTTATTAAGAAACTGCAGCCAGATAACTTCGACGATATGATCGCGGTGGTTGCCTTGTACCGCCCGGGGCCATTGGGCTCGGGTATGGTTGATACCTTCATTGATCGAAAACGTGGGCGTCAAAAAATTATCTATCTACATCCGCTGCTGGAAGAAATACTCAAACCCACCTACGGTGTGATTCTTTACCAGGAACAGGTAATGCAGATTGCCCAGGTGCTTGCTTCGTTCACATTAGGTGCGGCGGATATACTGCGCTGGGCGATGGGCAAGAAGATCGTAGAAGAAATGGCGAAACAGCGCGAGAACTTTCGGATTGGTGCTGAAAAAAACGGTATCGATGCCAGGCAGGCAGACAGTATCTTCGATTTGATGGAGGAATTTGCCAAGTACGGTTTCAATAAATCGCATTCCGCCGCCTACGCACTGGTTTCATTCCAGACGGCCTGGTTCAAGGCGCATTACCCGGCGATGTTCCTCGCCGCAACGCTATCGGTGGATATGGAAAAGACAGATAAAGTCGTTACATTAATCGCCGAATGTCGGGATATGAACCTGACGGTACTGCCACCGGATGTTAACAGCTCCGGTTTTTCTTTCGAGGCAAGTTCAGAAGATACTATCGTATACGGTCTCGGTGCGATCAAGGGTATTGGACAGGCGGCGATAGAAGAAATTACCCGTGCGCGGAAAGAAAAAGGTCAGTTCAGTAGCCTGTATGAATTTTGCCGTACGCTAGATTTGAAGAAAGTGAACCAGCGTACTTTAGAGACGCTGATCGGTGCAGGTGCGCTGGATAAAATGGGTGTACACCGTGCCGCCCTGATGGCAAATCTGGCGAATACCATGTCCTTGTCGGGGCAGGAACTCAGAAATCGTGCGGCTGGACAGGATGACTTATTTGGCAGCAGTGATGCGCTGGATTTCGATATTGACTGGATAGAAGTGGCAGAATATTCAGAGGATGAGCGCCTTAAACGAGAAAAAAAGCACCTTGGACTGTACCTGACAGGGCATCCGATGAATCAATATCAAAAGGAGCTGGGTAATTTTATCAGTTGCAGTTTGAGTGAGGTTGAGTCGGCAGTGGGTAAACAGGTCACCATAGCGGGTCTGATTATTGCTATGCGTATACGCAATACACGTCGAGGTCGAATGGCAATTTTGACCCTGGATGACCAGTCTGCCCGGTTAGAAATTCCCATATACTCAGAACTCTATGAGAGCAATAAACAATTGCTGCAGGAAGACAGACTGGTCATCATCAGCGGCAAGGCCGCTTATGATGATTATTCCAGTAGTACTCGGGTCACTGCAGAGCGTATTCATGACATGGACTCAGCCCGTGAGACCTTTTCTACTGACCTGCGTATCACTTTGAAAAAGAAAGTAGAAGATGCCGTTGAAAGCCTGCAGGCCACACTGCAGCCGGTAAAAGGCGGTTCTACACCCGTCATTATTGATTATATGAATGAAGATGCCAGGGCAAGCATTCATTTGCCGCGTGAATGGTGTGTACACCCTTCAGCAAAGCTGCTGGATGAACTAAATAAACTCCCTGTCGTCAGCAAGGCTGTCTGTGAATACAATGCTGCCGGGGCGCGTATTAATTAATGGAGGGCACCTTAAAGGCGCCCTTTATCCTTAGATCAGTATAGCGTTATACTTTCACCCGACTAGATTATTACTGCTGGAACCCTAGATGAACCTCAACTTTCTCGATTTTGAGCAACCTATTGCTGAACTTGAAGCCAAAATAGACGAATTGCGTCATGTTGGCATCACCAGCGATGTCAGTCTGACCGATGAAGTGGCCCGTCTACACAGTAAGAGCATCAAGCTGACGGAATCGATATTTTCCTCGTTAACTTCGTGGCAGGTGTCGCAGCTTGCCCGCCATCCCCAGCGCCCCTACACACTTGAATATATCGACAGGATATTTACCGGTTTTCAGGAATTGCATGGTGATCGCATGTTTGCTGATGATTCTGCGATCGTCGGTGGTCCGGCGCGTCTGGAAGGTCGTCCAGTGATGGTGATCGGTCATCAGAAAGGCCGTGACACAAAGGAGAAGGTATACCGCAACTTTGGTATGCCACGGCCTGAGGGATACCGTAAAGCGATGAGATTGATGGAGATGGCAGAGCGTTTCCACCTGCCTCTGCTGACGTTTATAGATACCCCCGGTGCCTACCCGGGCGTTGATGCAGAAAAACGAGGCCAGAGCGAAGCCATTGCGCGTAATTTGTTTGTTATGTCTGATTTGAAAACGCCTATCATTTCGACGGTGATTGGTGAAGGGGGGTCGGGTGGCGCGTTGGCCATCGGGGTTTGTGACCGACTTCTGATGTTTCAATATTCAACCTACTCGGTAATTTCACCGGAGGGTTGTTCAACTATCCTGTGGAAGAGTGCCGATAATGCGGCAGATGCCGCTGAGGTGATGGGATTGACGGCACAACGTCTGCGGGATCTGGACCTGATAGATGAGATCATTGAGGAGCCATTGGGTGGTGCGCACCGTGATGTTGATCTGGCTGCAGAAAATCTACGCAAGGCGTTGCTGAAAAACCTCGATACCCTGGGTGCGATGACCATACCTGAGTTGCAGGAGAAACGTTATCACCGCTTACGCCAGTACGGTGTCGATAATTTCCAGGAATAGCTCGGATGTTTCATGGGACTGTTCGACCGGGTCGTGCGACAAGTGTCTACGTCTGCTAATTTCTCTGCCGCCAGTCTCTGGCAGGTTCTGCATGATCAGCTTTCTGTAGAAAAGGACAGTGCAGTCTATGTTGCCTTTAGCGGTGGTCTGGACTCGCACGTGCTGTTGCACGCACTTTCTGGTCTGGCATCTGATTACCCTTTTTCGCTGAACGCGATTCATATTAATCATTCACTACAGCCACAATCGCCCACCTGGGCAGAGCACTGTCAGGAGGTGTGTGGTGGCCTGTCAGTGGCGCTTACTATCAAGACACTTAGCCTGGATCAGAAAAAGGGTGAAAGCCTTGAGGCGCTGGCAAGGGATGCGCGCTATACCGCATTGGCTGAATGCCTGCCCGTAGGGGGGGTGTGTATGACTGCCCAGCACAGAAACGACCAGAGTGAAACCTTATTGCTGCAGCTACTGCGTGGTGCGGGAGTGCATGGGTTGGCGGCAATGCCTGCCAGTAAAGGTTTTTTTATGGGTCAACTGTTGAGGCCGCTGCTGGCTTTTACTCGACAGGATCTGGTGGATTATGCGCACAGACACAAGCTGGTCTGGGTAGAAGACCCGAGCAATCAGGACAATAGATTTGATAGAAACTTTCTGCGCAATGAGGTATTGCCCAATTTGCGTGAGCGCTGGCCGGGGATGGACAAAAGTCTGTCACGCAGTGCACGTCATGCGGCCTCAGCGGCGACGATGCTGGATGAAATGGCCCGGTCAGATTTACTTTATTGCAAGGCCAGCGGTAACCATTTTCTCCCCCCCTGTATTACCTGTTTGAATGCTCATTTACTGGCTGAATTGCCGGCTTTGCACCGTGTGAATGCCCTGCGCTACTGGGTGCGAATGAATGGCTTGTCGGTGCCCAGCGATGAGCAGATGCAAAGTGTGATTCGTTTACTTGAGGCATCATCAGGCAAAGGCAGTGTGAAATGGTCTGCAGCTGTACTCAGACTGGATAACAATATACTGTGGTTATGTGATAACTCTGATGCCGTTCAAACGACCAGCGAGTTTCTTGACTGGGTTCTCCCGGCATCCCTGCAATTTCGGAATATGGTCCTGCGGGTCACAAAGGTGAGGGGAGAGGGGCTGGCCAAATCACGGCTCATCGGCTTTACCTTGAAGGTGCGTTTTCGTCAGGGAAGTGAGCTATGTCGCATGCCTGGCGATCACGGCAGCAAACCACTAAAGACCCTGTTCCAGGATCTTTCCATACCCGCCTGGATGCGTGATAACGTACCGCTGGTCTTTCTTGACGATGAACTGCTTGCTGTCTCATCACTCTGGAGCAATCCTCATTACTTACCCGGCCCAGATGAAGAGGGTTATGTCATCTCGGTTCACTATAAAGAGGCCTAAAATCAAAGACCTTCCGATGGAGGTTACGGAGGAAAAGAATATAAGTAGCTTGATGGGATACTGTTGTCCAGATTCTGCTTCAACTCCAATATTTGGTCAGTAATATGGCAACATAAAAACTGCTGTGTTCGTTGTGTTCTCTGTGGAAAAAAAGTCTTTGAACCTCGATCTTGAAACTTGAAACCCTAATGTTCTGATTGTGAAGTAGGGGTGGCTTTGGTATGCTTTCCTCCCGTTCGGGGGCAGTCCCCGCACACTGACTCCTGAACGGTGAAATGACGAAATTTATCTACATTACTGGTGGTGTTGTTTCCTCTCTGGGCAAAGGTATCGCTGCTGCATCCCTGGCCGCGATCCTGGAAGCCCGCAATCTTAGAGTAACCATGCTGAAGCTGGATCCGTATATCAATGTTGATCCCGGCACCATGAGTCCATTCCAGCATGGCGAAGTATTTGTCACCATCGATGGCGCGGAAACAGATCTTGACCTGGGTCACTACGAACGTTTTATTCGTACTACGATGACCCGCAAGAACAATTTCACTTCCGGGCGTGTGTATGAGCGTGTTATCAGTAAAGAGCGTAGAGGCGATTATCTTGGTGGAACGGTTCAGGTTATTCCGCATATAACGGACGAGATCAAGGAACTGGTAGAGCGGGGGGCGGAAGGGGCTGATATTGCCCTGGTCGAAATAGGCGGAACTGTTGGTGATATTGAGTCACTGCCATTTCTGGAAGCTATTCGCCAGATGGGTATTGAGAAAGGCCGTGAAAATGTAGCTTATATTCATCTGACCCTGGTGCCCTGGATTGCTGCTGCAGGTGAGTTAAAAAGTAAGCCTACGCAGCATTCGGTGAAAGAGTTGCGCAGTATTGGCATCCAGCCAGATGTTCTGATCTGTCGAAGTGAACGAGAAATCCCAGACAGTATGCGGAAAAAAATTGCCCTGTTTACCAATGTTGCTGTTGATGCCGTTATATCGGCCTATGATGTTGACAGTATTTACAAGATTCCATCATCGTTGCATCAGCAGAATCTGGATACAATTATTACACGCCAGTTTAATCTGGATGTGCCTGACGCCGATCTTTCCGAGTGGGATCAGGTGGTTTACAACCTTGAACATCCTGAGTCGTCTGTAACGATAGGCATGGTGGGGAAATATGTCGATCTTACGGAGTCTTATAAATCATTGTCTGAGGCCTTGATTCATGCCGGTATACATACTCGCATAAAGGTCAATATTCGCTATTTTGATGCCGAGGATCTGGAGAAGAGGGGCACTGACAGCCTTTCTTCTGTTGATGCAATTCTGGTTCCCGGTGGTTTTGGATTACGTGGAATAGAAGGGAAAATTGCGGCGGTGCAATATGCCCGTGAAAACAAAATACCGTATCTTGGTATTTGCCTGGGTATGCAGGCAGCAGTGATCGAATATGCACGCCATGTTGCAGGCATGGTGGGAGCCCACAGTACTGAATTTAATCACGATACAGCTTACCCCGTCATTGCCATGATTACGGAATGGCAGGATGCTGACGGTACGGTTAAAGTAAGAGACAAGAGCAGCGATATGGGTGGTACTATGCGCCTTGGTGGCCAGGATTGTCTGATAAAGAAGGACAGTCTGATACATGATTTATATCAAAAAGATATCATCCACGAACGTCATCGCCACCGTTATGAATTCAATAACGCCTATCGAAATAAGCTAGAACAGGCTGGCCTGGTTTTGTCCGGTACATCAGTTGATGGAGAACTGGTCGAGGTTGTTGAGTTATCTGATCACCCCTGGTTTGTTGGCTGTCAGTTTCACCCGGAGTTTACTTCCTCTCCGCGTGATGGACACCCGTTATTCAAAGGCTTCGTCCTTGCTGCTCGTGCAATTCATAAACGACATGAAGGCGATGAAGAGAGTGGCTGTTAGTGACAGGCAGACTGAAATGAGACTGATTGATTTTAATGTTGGCCTCACTCAACCATTTTTTCTCATTGCAGGCCCCTGCGTGCTTGAATCACAGCAGCTTGCCGTTGATACAGCCGGAGAATTGGCTGAAATGACCTCCAAGCTGGATATTCCCTTTATTTTCAAATCATCCTACGACAAGGCAAACCGCACATCGGGCCAGTCCTATCGTGGCATGGGGATCGATGAGGGACTTAAAATACTCGATCATGTTCGTCAGAAAACCGGCGTGCCCGTACTTACGGATGTACACAGTGTGGCGGAAGTGAAGGCCGTTACAGAGGCCGTGGATGTCCTACAAACGCCGGCTTTCCTCTGCCGTCAGACCGACTTGATTGAAGCCGTCGGCAACTGCGGCAAACCGGTTAATATCAAAAAAGGCCAGTTTCTTTCACCGCAGGAGATGAAGCAGGTGGTGGACAAAGCAATTGCAGCCGGTGGAAAAGGACGAATCATGGTCTGTGAGCGGGGTGTAAGTTTTGGTTATAACAACCTGGTCGTAGATATGCGCTCGCTGGCGATTATGCGAAATACTGGCTGCCCAGTCGTGTTTGATGTTACCCACTCAGTGCAGCAACCTGGTGGTCAGGGGACACATTCAGGTGGCAACCGAGAAGGTATCCCTGTGCTGGCCAGGGCTGCCATAGCTGTAGGTGTGTCGGGCCTGTTTATGGAAACACACCCCGATCCCGATAACGCCCTCAGTGACGGCCCCAACTCCTGGCCACTGGCCCGCATGAAAGAACTGCTGGAACATCTAAAAGAGATTGACCAGGCCACCAAGGCCAGGGTATTCGAAGAGCAGCTGTAGGTTTTCACCGTGTCCTCTGCGGTAAATAATCTTTTAAGCCTTCAGTCATTGCGGTAAAATTGTCGGTCTATTCTCGGTAAATCAGATGGAACTCCTGCCTCCTGTAATTGTAGGAATCAGTGTTCTCCAAGGAAATAATAATGAGCAAAATCAGCAATATTATCGCCCGTGAAATCCTTGATTCACGCGGTAACCCCACCATAGAAGCCGATGTGGTTCTGGATTCGGGTGTTTCGGGCAGAGCAGCTGTACCGTCCGGTGCCTCTACCGGTGAGCATGAGGCAGTAGAATTACGTGATGGTGACCAGAGACGATATCAGGGAAAGGGTGTTCTGAGGGCTGTTGCAAACGTAAGGGGTGAGATTAAAGATGCCCTGATGGGGCAGGATGTTACTGATCAACGTTCCATTGATGACACGCTGATTGCTCTTGATGGCTCTGAGAACAAAGGCAGGCTAGGGGCAAATTCCATGTTAGCAGTATCTCTGGCGGTGGCTCATGCGGCGGCAAATGACGCAAAGTTGCCTCTGTACCGCTATCTTGGAGGCGAGGAGGCGACTAATCTCCCCGTACCAATGATGAATATCATCAATGGTGGGTCACATGCAGAAAATAGTGTAGACCTGCAGGAGTTCATGATTATCCCCGCCGGTGCGCCAAATTTCTCTGAAGCATTGCGCTACGGTACTGAAGTTTTTCATAGTCTGAAGTCTGTACTCAGTAAGCGGGGAATGAACACGGCGGTTGGTGATGAGGGTGGCTTCGCGCCGAATCTTTCTTCGAATGAAGCGGCCATCGCTATTATTCTTGAGTCGATAGAAAAGGCCGGTTATCGACCCGGCGAGGACATTTACCTCGGCATCGATGCAGCAAGCTCTGAATTCTACGATAATGGGCAATATGACCTGAAAGGCGAGGGGCGCATGCTTGATGCGGTTGGAATGAAGAGCTTGCTGGCAGATTGGCTCAATCGATACCCGATTGTTAGCATTGAGGATGGCATGGACGAAAATGACTGGTCAGGCTGGAAGGAATTAACTCAGGAAATCGGCAGCAAATGCCAGTTGGTTGGTGATGATCTATTCGTTACCAACACCGCAATGCTGGAACGTGGCATCAAGGAAAAATCAGCCAATGCCATTCTGATTAAGGTTAACCAGATTGGCACTCTGAGCGAAACACTGGATGCAATCAGTATGGCACAGGAAGTTGATTTTGGTGTCATCATCTCACACCGTTCCGGTGAAACTGAAGATACTACGATTGCCGACCTGGCCGTTGCGACTTCTGCGGGGCAGATCAAAACAGGTTCCCTGTCGCGTTCGGATCGGATTGCAAAGTACAACCAGTTATTACGTATAGAAGCGCAGCTGGGAAATAGGGCCGTCTACCCTGGCAAGTCAGTAATAGTAGGGTTATAATATACTAATCAAAGGGTTATATAATTTATCTAAAAAATTACATTAACTCTGTTTAGTCCTCACTGCTACACGGGAGACAGGAGAGTGAAATTTCTGCTGGCAACTGGAATTATACTGGCTATTTTACTTGCCTATACGCTTGCCTTCGGTAAAGGCGGTCTGTTGGATTTCTGGAATATGCAGCGTGACATAACTATTCAGCAGGAACAAAACGAGCGGCTACGGCAACGCAATCGTGAACTGGCGGGTGAAATCGTTAATCTACAGAAAGGAACCGAGGCGATTGAAGAGCGAGCAAGAAGTGACCTTGGCCTGATACGGCCTGGTGAGGTGTTTGTGCAGATTATTGAATAGACAGTAGTTTCAAGTTCAAAACTCAAAGCTAAGAATCAAAATATTTAACACAGTTACTTGTGGTAAATGTATCTTGATTTTGATATTTCAGTATTCCAATTTTCAAAAGTATGTATTGAATTCTATTTTCCGGGGATTAGAAAATGAGCGATGAAATTGTAAAAAAATTAGGTCCGTTAGCTGTTCTGGCGGGGACATGGGAAGGTGATCAGGGGGTTGATATTTCCAGAATCCACAGTGAAGAAAAAGAGACGAAATATCGAGAGAAAATTTTCTTCGAACCGCTTGGGCCGGTCAAAAATGGGCCGCAGGAACTGTATGGCCTGCGTTATTCGATGACAGCCTGGCGTCAGGGTGAAGAGGATGGGTTTCACGAAGAACTGGGCTACTGGCTGTGGGATGGTGGTAATGAACAGGTCTTGCGTTGCTTTATGGTGCCTCGCGGAGTGCTGATCAATGCGGGTGGTGATGCGAAAGTTAGCAGTAAAAGTTTTCATTTATCTGCTGAAGTCGGTTCAGAAATATACGGTATTTTGTCCAATAAATACCTGGATGAGTCTTATAAGACTATGAAGTATGTGTTAGACGTTGATATTCATGGGGAGGGTAGCTTTAGTTATAAGGAGGACACGCAGTTGTGGATCCCAATTAATGAGGCGATTTTTCATCACACGGATGAGAATACTTTAAAGAAAGTTTGATTTTTTTCTGGCGGATTTCTACTGCTCGACAAGCAAAAGGGGATGGAAGATCAAAGACTAATGACCCAAGTTTAGAGACTAAAGACCAAATTATTCTTCTTTTTAATCTTTCGAAACCGAATAGGGCTGAACACCCACAGTCAGTTTTTCCCCATCCGAAGTGCCCAGCCTGAGATCCAGGTTCTCATCGACGGCTTTCGTCTGCAACACCACCTGCAAACACTGACCTGAATCGGAAATGGCGGCCTGAATAACGGTTCCCGCAGCTTTGTCTGGCTGACCGGCAATATAGATCTTGTCATTGGGTTGAGCCAGCTGATTGCCACGGGTCTCTACTACGAACATCCGTTGCTTGATTTTTCCCAGGTAGTGCACTCTTGCGACAATTTCCTGTCCTGGGTAACAGCCTTTTTTGAAGTTTACGGCACCAATCAGGTCGAGGTTAACCATTTGTGGCACAAAGGTTTCCTGAGTAGCCAGGACTATGGCAGGGATGCCTGTCTGAATATCCAGTAGTGTCCAGTTGTTCCTGTCTGCTGATGGATTCGCCCTAAGTTTTGCAGACTCACCAATAAACAGGAAACGCCCCGATTCATAGCTGATGGTCAGCAGACAATTGTTGTTATCTCTGCTGAGTTTTCCGTCCTCTCTTTTCTGCGTGAGTCCAATACCGGACAGATTGTCAGCAGCACCCAGAATGCCGGTAATGGATGTGTTCTCATCCTGCGGCGTAATCGTCACATCGTCCCGCATAACAAACATGCGTAAGCGAGGCAAAATGTTTTCGCCGATCTCTGCAGGTAGAATCAGCCGGAATTCATTTTCATCCAGCCTGGCGATGGTCATGAAAGCCAGTAAACGTCCTTTTGGCGTACAGTAGCTACTGTACTGCCAGTTATAGACCGGCAAATTGCTCAGGTCATTGGTGAACTGGGCATGTAGAAATTTGTTTGCGTCGCTACCCGTAACATACAGGGATGTTAAATTACCCAGTTGGATGATTTGTGATTGAGAGTCGTCTTTCATTTTCTGTTTATTGTCCATGTGTCTTGGTGTATCTCGTGGCTTGGTGATAGGATTGTAAAGGAAACCAATGCAGACAAACACTGTCCAATCTTGTAAATTCATACAGGGAGGGGTGATGGACTACGAACAAAGATGGCAAATATGAAGAAAGCCGGCCTGCGTCCCGTATTTCTAAACCTGCTACAGATACGTTTACCCCACGGGGGGGTACTGTCCATCGTTCACCGCGTTACGGGTGTGCTACTGGTGTTGGCAATCCCTCTTTTCATCTATCTCCTTCAATTACTCAATAGCGGGACGGACGGCTTTTCTCAAGCCCTGGCCCTGTTGCACGGCCTCCCCGGAAGGATCTTTCTCAGTCTGACAGTCTGGGTACTGATACAGCATTCCCTCAGTGGCATAAGGCATTTGATGATGGATATGGGCATTAGTTATGACAAAAATATTGCACGCAAAACAGCCGATACTGTTTTTGCGCTTGGCCTGTTGATGGTTATTGTTACTGGCGTGGCGATATGGCTGTAGGTATGAGCGAGCGTGGAAGTCTCCATTCGGGTCTCGGAGAATGGGTGGTGCAGCGACTGACGGCTGTATACATGTTGTTCTTCATCGTCATCGCCCTAATACGTCTTTCAATTTCGCCAGTTTCCACCCATGCAGACTGGCTATTGTTATCATCGGGCCTGTTGTTTCAAATTACTCTGCTGTTGTTCATATTCAGCTTGTTGGCACATGCGTGGTTAGGGTTGAAAAGTGTATTCCTTGATTATGTTCATCCCTGGCGACTGCGGTTTTTGCTGTTGATGGTCGTCGCTTTATTAATGTTTGCAACAGGTGTATGGGCACTATTGATAGTAATAACATAATGAAAAATAACATAGAAAAAAGGCGCTTCGATTGCCTTGTTATTGGCGCAGGTGGCGCGGGGCTACGTGCTGCGTTGCAATTGGTACAGGCTGACCTGCATGTTGCGGTTGTATCAAAAGTCTTCCCCACCCGTTCCCATACCGTTGCCGCACAGGGCGGTATGAATGCTGCTCTGGGTAACCTTACACCAGACAACTGGCACTGGCATATGTATGATACGGTTAAAGGCGGTGATTTTCTTGGTGATCAGGATGCTATTGAATATATGTGTCGTGCCGCATCGCGACTGGTAATTGAGCTCGAACATTTCGGTGTTCCCTTTACACGGCTTGAAAATGGACGCATCTACCAGCGTCCGTTTGGCGGACAAAGCCAGAACTATGGCGGCGATCAGGCTGCACGCACCTGTGCTGCAGCAGACCGCACCGGTCATGCCATTCTGCAATCCCTCTATCAACAGAATTTACGTTCACGCACCCATTTCTTCGATGAATATTTTGCAACAGATTTACTGGTCTCTGAGCAGGGGGTAACGCAGGGTGTAATGGTGATTGATATAGAGTCCGGTCAGCCATTAATTATTGAAGCTAAAACGATTTTGTTAGCAACGGGGGGGTCGGCACGAATTTTCCGCACCAGCACCAATGCAATGATCAATACTGGCGATGGCATGGCGATGGCACTGCGTGCCGGCTTGCCGATTCAAGACATGGAGTTTGTACAATTTCATCCAACCGGCATAGCAGGCTTGGGTATGCTGATTTCTGAAGCGACACGGGGCGAGGGTGGTTATTTAATCAATAAGGATGGTGAGCGCTTCATGGAGCGATATGCCCCGCATGCACTTGACCTGGCCTCACGCGATGTTGTTTCCCGAGCCATTGCGACTGAAATCCGCGAGGGCAGGGGCTGTGGAGAAAATGCCGATCATGTGCTCCTGCAATTACACCATCTTGATCCGGATATTGTGAAAAGCAGGTTACCGGGTATCCGGGGTATGTCTATCCGTTTTACCGGTATCGACCCGGTTGATGCCCCGATTCCGGTTTTTCCGACAGCACATTACACGATGGGCGGTATACCGACCAACAGAAAGGGGCAGGTCGTCGTGCCATTGCACCATGCACCGGAAGAGCCACAGCAGGGCCTTTATGCAATTGGTGAATGCGCCTGCGTTTCAGTGCATGGTGCAAACCGGCTGGGGGGAAATTCCTTGCTCGATATAGTCGTGTTCGGCCGAGCGGCAGGGAATCATATCATCGATTTTCTAGCGGATAACCGCTTTCATACGCCGCTTAGCGAGGCATCTATAGAGCAGGCAATGGACCATATTCAACGTTGGGATAAAAAAGGGGAAGGTGAATCTGTCGCCGACATAACAAAACAGATGCGTGTGATGATGGAGCAGCATTGTGGTGTCTTTCGTACACAGGATGTGCTTGATGAAGGGGTTGAAAAAGGACGTGAACTGCTTGCCCGCCTGGCAGATGTTCGACTGGGTGATCAGAGTAAGGTGTTCAATACCGCGCGAATTGAGGCCTTTGAACTTGAGAATCAGCTGGAAGTGGCGATGGCAACCCTGCTGTCTGCTGCGGCACGGACAGAAAGTCGGGGCGCACATTCACGTCTGGATTTTCCCGATCGTGATGATCGAGAGTGGATGAAACATACCCTGTATTTCAATCGTGATGGCGGTGTGCTGGATTACAAACCGGTACGTACGCAACCCTTAAGTGTCGATTCCTTTCCACCGGTAGAGAGGGTCTATTAAGGGCACCTTTATTAATCCATGAATATTCATCTTGCATCCCAAATCGTCCATCTCTGCGTTAAGCATCTTCGCAATAGCCATGCTATTGC
>VAPH01066399.1_pt1 | contig 54524 bp, 52 predicted proteins | sample 3393861 | NCBI WGS metagenome assembly VAPH01 (sample SAMN08290439, study PRJNA428436) | hydrothermal vent metagenome | isolation source: Deep-sea hydrothermal vent chimney | place: Atlantic Ocean: South-mid Altantic Ridge | reverse complement strand
TAATTGTTGTAAGCCCATGGTAATGATAAAGTAAATAACAATGCCAAAAATACAAAGTGTTTTTATAGAACGCCTGTCGCGGCTCAGGCTTGTCTTCGTATGCTTGCTCTTCACGCAAACCATAGCTACGGCTATGCTTTGCGCTCCAGAGTGGCGCCTGCGAATACGAATCCTGCGCCTGCTTCCGCGATCCGGGTGAGAAATGCGGGCTAATGACAATTCAAAGACTCCCATCACATCTGATCAACCAGATAGCTGCAGGCGAGGTGATAGAGCGCCCGGCTTCGGTTGTTAAAGAGCTGCTTGAAAACAGCCTCGATGCCGATGCAACAAGGATCGATATTGATATCGAACAGGGAGGCAAAGGCCTGATTCGTGTGCATGATAACGGCACGGGCATCAGTAAGGATGAAATAGCAATTGCCTTGCAGCGCCATGCAACCAGCAAAATTCATTCGCTTGATGACCTGGAGTGCATTCGAAGCCTGGGTTTCAGGGGAGAGGCCCTGCCCAGTATCGCTTCGGTTTCAAGACTGACACTGGCATCCAGAGCGGTTGATCAGAATCTGGCCTGGAGCCTGTGCGGGGATGCTGACGGCGATCTGCAACCTGCTGCCATTCCATCCGGAACCATGATTGAGGTGCGGGATCTTTTCTACAACACGCCGGCAAGGCGTAAATTCCTCAAGACCGACAAGACTGAATTCGGACATATTGAAAATATTGTCAGGCGGGTTGCGCTCAGTCGCAGTGATGTCGAAATCAACCTGGTTCATAACAGGAAGCCTGTTTATCAACTGAAGCAGGCGAAAAGCCGTGAACAAAAAGAAAGACGTCTGCAACAGTTATGTGGGGCCTCATTTGTTGAACACATCATAAATTTTCGGCATCAGGCATCCGGGTTGGGGCTGTCAGGCTGGGTAGCGGTGCCGGCGTTCTCACGTAGCCAGGCCGATCTACAGTATTTTTTTGTTAATGGCAGAATGGTCAGAGACAAGCTATTGACGCATGCCGTTCGGCAGGCCTATCAGGATGTCCTGCATCATCAGCGCCATGCGGCCTATGTTCTGTTTCTCGAGATTGATCCGGTCATGGTTGATGTCAATGCACATCCGGCCAAGTACGAAGTGCGTTTTCGTGAGAGTAATTCAGTGCATGGCTTCATCAGGCATACAATTAAAAAGGTATTGGCCGATGTTCGCCCCGGTGATCAGGCTGAATCATTAATGGCAGATCAGGTGCGTGATGATCTGCCGTTTGCGGGGAATTTTGGCAAAGATACAACGGCAAGACAGCACAGTATAAATTTACCGGTAAAGGAACAACTGCTGGCCTATACAGAGTTTGCCACCAGGGCCTCGGGTGTTTTGCCGGAACAGTCCAGACCGATACCGGCCGACCCGGAAACCAGCCCACCACTGGGCTTTGCGCTGGCACAGTTACACGGCGTGTACATCCTTGCGCAAAATAAAGAGGGCCTGGTCATTGTTGATATGCATGCGGCACATGAAAGAATTACCTATGAACGTTTGAAGTCATCAATGGCGGAGAACGGTATACGTTCCCAGCCCTTACTCGTTCCGGTTACAGTGGCGGTCAGCAGTCGTGAAGCAGATCTGGCAGAATCCAGCCTGGAAGTCTTTGAAGGGCTGGGTTTTATGCTGGACCGCATGGGGCCAGAGTCTCTGACCATCAGGCAGGTACCCGGCCTGCTCAGAAACGCAGACAGTGCATCGCTGGTCAGGGATGTTTTGTCTGACCTTGTTACCTACGGCAACAGCGAGCGGTTAAAAACGGAAATAAATAAAGTGTTATCGACAATGGCCTGCCATGGATCAGTCAGGGCCAACCGTCAACTGACCATACCGGAGATGAATGCATTGCTACGTGACATGGAGCAGACCGAACACAGCGGGCAATGCAACCATGGCCGCCCCACCTGGAGGCAGATGACGATGCCAGAACTGGACAGGTTATTTATGCGGGGTCGTTGAGTGTATATCAGGCGGGATATTCGTCACGCGGGCCGTTCCCGTACTTCCGTGCCGCGTCACAAAAACCGCCTGGCCAAAAGGCCGCAGAGTCGTATATGGTTAATTAAACGGGGTGATTCTGCATGTTGAACAGGAGACGTGAGGTTTTCAATTCATGGCTCAAACTTTGCTTATGAGGCTTGATTGCTTAACAAATTACAAAAACCACCTGCCATCTTCCTGATGGGCCCAACGGCCTCGGGCAAGACCGGTCTGGCCGTCAGACTGGTGGAGGCGTTCCCTTGTGAAATAATCAGTGTGGATTCGGCCCTGGTTTACCGGGGTATGGATATCGGCACAGCCAAGCCGGATGCAACTGTACTAAGCAAGGCGCCTCACCGCCTGATTGATATTCTTGATCCGGTTGAATCTTACTCGGTTGCCGGTTTTTGTGAAGATGCACGACACGAGATGAGTGATATCAGTGCACAGGGTAAAGTGCCGTTGCTGGTGGGTGGCACGATGATGTATTTTCGTTCTTTATACGACGGGCTTTCGGAATTGCCTTCCGCTGATGAAAATATCCGGTCGAGGATAGGGCAGCAGGCAACCGAACACGGGTGGGCGGCACTGCATGCACGTCTGGCAGCCATTGACCCGGCCTCAGCCGCACGAATCCACCCCAACGATCCACAGCGTATCCAGCGTGCCCTGGAGGTTTATGAAATCACCAGCCAAACCCTGACAGAACATTTCAGCAAGCAGCAACAGCCGCAATTTCCCTACCAGGTGGTTCATCTGGCAATCGCCCCCACAGAACGAAGTATTTTGCATGACAGGATAAAACTGCGATTTGAAAAAATGTTGGAGCAGGGTTTTCTGGGTGAGGTCGAGAATCTGTATGCACGGGGGGATCTGCATCCGGATCTGCCTTCGATGCGAACCGTTGGTTACCGACAGGCCTTGAAATACCTGATGGGTGACACTACATATGAAACAATGGCCGAGAAAACGATTATCGCGACACGGCAGCTGGCCAAGCGTCAAATGACGTGGTTAAGGTCAGAAAACAGGGTTAAATGGTATGATTCTGAAGATCATGACATGCCCGATAAAGTATTGAAAAGCCTTGAAGAATCAGGGGTATTGTAGTCAAGAACGGGTAATCTTATGCTATAATTATTTCCTTGACAGCATTTTCAAGGCGGACACACATTTAAGATGTTGTTTTTTATAAGATTTATCCTGGACTTTTAGCAGGATATGAATAACACAAGTTTTACCCATTACAACAATAAGGAGGCCTGTCATGGCTAAGGGTCAATCATTGCAAGAACCGTTTTTAAATGCCCTGAGAAAGGAGAAAATACCGGTATCCATATTTCTGGTTAACGGAATCAAGCTCCAGGGGCAGATCGAATCCTTTGATCAATTTGTCGTTTTACTGAAAAATTCGGTCAGTCAGATGGTCTATAAACATGCAATTTCAACCGTCGTACCGGCCAGAAATGTAAAGATAGCGAGTGGCGATGAATCTTCTTCAGATGGTGGCAATGCCTGATCTGACGCCATCCTTCCTGTCAGGTGGCAAGCTTGTTTGAGCGTCCCCAAAGTGGTGAACGTGCCATACTGGTTCATCTTGATTTGCAATCAGAAGGACAAAGGGAAGAGCTGCAGGAGTTTGAGGAGCTGGCCCGGTCTGCCGGTGCCGCTGTCGTCGATATTGTTGGCGGAAGTCGTGAACGACCAGACCCGCGTTTCTTTGCCGGTAGTGGCAAGGCAGACGAGATACAGTGCCGGGTTCAGGAGCATCAGGCTGACCTGGTGTTATTCAATCATACCCTCTCACCTTCGCAGGAAAGAAATCTCGAGGCCAAACTGAAGTGTCGTGTGCTGGACAGAACCGGGCTGATCCTGGATATTTTTGCCCAGCGCGCACGTTCTTTCGAAGGCAAATTGCAGGTTGAGCTGGCTCAGCTCAAGCATTTGTCCACACGCCTGGTTCGTGGCTGGACCCACCTGGAGAGACAAAAGGGTGGCATTGGCTTGCGTGGGCCGGGTGAAACCCAGCTTGAAACAGACCGCCGTCTGATTGGCGGGCGGATCAGGCAACTGAAAAAAAAGCTGGAAAAACATACCGAACAAAGGCATCTTGGCAGTCGGGCCCGCCGCAGGGCACTTGTGCCGGCTGTATCACTGGTGGGCTACACCAATGCAGGCAAATCAACATTGTTTAACAGCCTGACGGGTGCTGAAGTCTATGTCGCTGACCAGTTGTTTGCGACCCTGGATCCGACATTGCGCAGGCTGTATCTAAAAGGTGTGGGACACGTTGTACTGGCAGATACCGTAGGTTTTATACGCCATCTCCCCCATGATCTGGTTGAGGCATTCCGTTCAACGCTGGAGGAAACCTGTGAGGCCGATGTACTGCTGCATGTAATTGATGCCAGTGATCCTGAACGAAATATGTATATCGATCAGGTCAACGAGGTGTTGGGGCAGATAGGTGCAGACAACACCCCGCAGATCAAGGTCTACAACAAGATTGATTTAACTGAAATCGAGGCAAGGATTGATCGTAACGATGAAGGGGTGCCGGTCAGGGTCTGGGTTTCTGCGAAAACAGGGGCAGGCATCGATCTTTTGCAACAAGCGGTCAGTGAGTTTCTGTTGCAGGAGAAAGTCCATGGCTGGATAATGTTACGGCCAGACCAGGGACATATACGTGCAGCACTATATGAAACAGGGGCAATCAGCACAGAACAGACCGGCCCTGAAGGGGCAAGCTGGCTTGAAATACTGATGTCCGGCCGGGATTTTGCAAAAATCCAGAAGAAATTTTCGGTGGAGCTTGAAATTAAATCGCTGGAGTTGCGGGATGAGTCCGGCACCCATACAATGTCAGCCTCAATTGCATGACAGTCAATAAAGTGAATCAAAACCTAAATGGAGTCAAACATGGCCTGGAATGAACCGGGTGGCAACAAAGATAAAGATCCCTGGGGTAACAAAAACAACCAGGGTGGGCCACCAGACCTAGACGAAATCGTCAAGAAAATGCAGCAAAAATTCAGCGGAATACTGGGCGGCAGGAAGTCGCCATCCGGCCCGGACGGGCCAGGTATTGGCAAAGGCGGATCTGCATACTTTTTTTCATTTATCGCCATTGTTATCCTGATTGTCTGGGCGGCAACCGGTATCTATACCGTCGATGAGCAGGAAAAGGCATTGGTACTCCAGTTTGGCCAGTTCAAGGAAGAAACACTGCCCGGTATTCACTGGCGCCTGCCGGTTCCGATCGAAAAGGAATACAAGGTAAATGTCACCAAGGTGCAGCGTTACAATCATGAATACCAGATGCTGACCGGCGATGAAAACATCATGTATATAAAGCTGGACGTTCAATATCGCATAGCGGACGCCAGGAAGTTTCTGTTTCGGGTAGCGGATCCTGTCTTTACCCTGGAGGAAGTGACAGAAAGCGCGCTGCGAACGGCAGTGGGTCACCGAAAAATGGATGAGGTTCTCGATAAGGGAGAGGGTCGTGCCGATCTCGTTATCAGCACCAAAAAAGAAATCCAGGTGTTGCTGGATTCCTATAACACGGGTATATCAATAGTCAGTGTGAATTTGCAAAATGCACGTCCTCCCCGTGAAATTGATGCCGCGGTTATCGATGTGCAGAAGGCCAAGGAAGATCAGGACAAGTTCAAAAAGGAAGGACAGGCATACTCCAATGACGTGATTCCGAGGGCGGAAGGTGAGGCGCAGAGCCTGAGGGAGCATGCATCGGCCTACAAGCTGCAAAAAATTGCCAAGGCCCGGGGTGATGTCAGCCGTTTCCTGCAGACCTATGCCGAGTACAAAAAAGCACCGGCGATCACCAAGAAACGCCTTTATCTGGAAACCATGGAAGAAGTTCTCAGTAACAGCAGCAAGGTGATAGTTAAAATGAAGCAGGGTAATAACATCATGTATATCCCGTTACAGCAGATTATCAATTCAGCAAATATCTCAAAGGGAGGCGCCGATAAGAAATCAGATTCTCCCAGACTGGGTGCTGCGACAGTGAACAACAGGTCAACAACCTCCTATCCGGCTTTTGACTCACGAGACAGGGGAGGGCGGTAATGAAAACTTCAACAATAGCCATTTCGGTGGTTCTGTTGGTAGCCCTGCTGGTTGGCTGGCAGTCTGCCTTTACTGTTTCTGAAGTCGAACTGGCGGCCGTATTCAGGTTCAGCAAGATCGAGCGCTACGATTATGAGCCGGGGCTTCATTTTATGGTTCCCTTCATTAACAAGGTTAAAAAATTTGATAAACGTATTCTGACACTGGATGAACGGCCACAGCGAATCCTGATCGGTGAAAAGAAATATGTCGATCTGGATTATTTTGTTAAATGGAAAATTATAGAGGTCAAGAAATTTTACCGGGCGTTTGGTGTAGAGTCACAGGCGGCGGTCCGCATGAACGCCATCATCAAGGATGGTTTGCAAAAAGAGTTGGGGAGTCGCACCTTGCGTGAGGCTATTTCCGGTGAGCGTGCAGAAATCATGGCCAATATCAATGAGCGTGCTGATGCCGAGCTTACCAAATTTGGAATAAGGGTACTGGATGTACGCATCAAGCAGATAGAATTGCCTAACAAGGCACAGGAGTCTGTATTCGACAGGATGCGGACCGAGCGTCTGCGTCAGGCAAAGGATTACCGTGCACAGGGTGAAAAGAAAAAACAGATCATTGTTGCCAAGGCCGATAGAAAAGTGAAGGAATCAATCGCAAAAGGTAAGCAGGACGCAGAAGTAATCAAGGGCCAGGGTGACGCCATGGCAACCGAGATTTATGCCAAGGCATACGGGAAGGATGCAAAATTTTATGAATTCTACCGTAGCCTGGAGGCCTATAGAAAAACCTTCAACAGCAAAAGCGATGTATTTGTATTGGAACCGGATTCCGAGTTCTTCAGGTACTTTGGTAGTGTATCGGGCACACGTTAGTCGATGGTACAGACATGAAATGCCGGGCAGTTCCCATTTGCCCGGCATTTTTTTGAGGGCAATTAATGGACAAGTTCCTGGCAGCACTTGCACTGGTTATGGTTATCGAAGGAGTATTACCGTTTCTGAGCCCGGGGACAATGCGAAATTACATGGCGCAAATGGTGCAAATGGATGACCGTACACTACGGATTACAGGCCTGGTAAGCATGTTGGTCGGGCTGGGTTTATTGTATCTGGTCAAGTAAATCAGTTAATCTTCGAGGGTTTAATTCCCCCCACTGCTTGCAGCGAAATTTACAGGAGCGGTCCATGACCGCGATAAAAAGAATTTTCGCGGTCATGGACCGCTCCTGTAAAATACCCCGTCCGCTTGCGGCGGGGTTGTTTATTTCACAATATACGAAAAATATTTTCAAATGCTCCGGTTCCGTAGTAATGTTCATTCAGGTTTAACTATCTATTTCTAAAAGAAAATTAATGAAGGTTATCAGCCCACCTTTATGTCTGCCTTGCATTGCTGGTGTCCCGGCAAAAGCAGGGGTAGAATAGCTACGTTTTTGCCTTCGCAACGAAGTCGGGAAGGAACAGGATTTAACATGACCATGCAAGACACAGCAAAAATGACGAGATGGATGCTACCTGATGGCATTGAAGAGGCCTTGCCTTCGCAGGCAAGGGTACTTGAAAATCTTCGACGTCGTTTGCTGGACAATTTTTCCGGTCGTGGCTATGACATGGTCATGACGCCATTTATCGAGTACCTTGATGCCCTGCTCACCGGTACCGGCCAGGAACTGGACAGGCAAACCTTCAAGGTTACGGATGCAATAAGTGGTCATCAGATGGGTATCCGTGCCGATATGACCTTGCAGGCAGCACGTATTGATGCACACCAGATCAAGCAGGATGCGCCGGTTCGGCTCTGTTACATGGGAACCGTCCTGCGGACAATGAAGAACGGCTTTGCCGGTTCACGGGCACCTTTGCAGGTCGGTGCAGAGTTGTACGGTCACGCCGGTATCGAAAGTGATATGGAAATTCTTGAGCTGATGCTGGAAATGTTATCGATCACCGGTGTCATGAATGTACACATCGATCTGGGACACGTTGGTATTTTCAGGGGTCTGGCAGTCGAGGCGGGCCTGGACAAACAGGACGAGCAAATTTTGTTCGATGCGCTTCAGCGAAAGGCCATTCCGGAAATAAACAATTTCCTCAAGGGCCTGTCACTGGATGCCGGAATGAAAGAACGGTTTTCGGCACTGGCTGATCTGAATGGTGGTGTTGAGACCCTGCAACGCGCCAGGGATGTCTTGTCCGGTGCCGGGCCCGGCGTGCAGTCTGCATTGCGGGAAATGGAGCAGATATCGGGATTATTAAAACAGAGGTTGCCGGACTTGCCCGTGCACTATGATCTCGCCGAACTGCGGGGATATGCCTATCAGACCGGCCTGGTATTCGCGGCATTTGTTCCGGGATACGGGCAGGAGATAGCACGTGGTGGACGATATGATGATATCGGCAGTATTTTCGGACGCGCACGCCCGGCAACGGGATTCAGTGCAGATCTTAAAACACTGATCCAGCTATCATCGAATAGTTCCGATGAAATACCGGACGGAATATTTGCACCGGCCATCGACGACGAGGCATTGCAGGATAGAATTCGTGAACTGCGACAGCAAGGTGAACGAGTTGTTGTTGAGTTGCCGGGCCAGCAGGGCGGGGCAGTTGAGGCCGGGTGTGAGCGAATATTAAAACAGGTCGAAGGTTCATGGCAGGTCGTTGCAGTTTTATAATTTTTTTCAATCAAGTTACTGATTAACAGGGTTTATCATGGGTAAGAATGTTGTAGTTATAGGAACCCACTGGGGGGATGAAGGCAAGGGCAAGGTCGTTGACCTGTTAACAGACCGTGCATCGGTAGTGGTACGTTTTCAGGGTGGCCATAATGCCGGCCATACACTGGTTATTGACGGCAAAAAAACGATCCTGCACCTGATTCCATCGGGTATTCTGCGCGACAATGTATTGTGCATGATTGGCAATGGCGTCGTGCTTTCACCCGAGGCCCTGTTCAAGGAACTGGATGAGCTGGAGGCGGGTGGCGTACCGGCCAGTCAGCGCCTGAAAATCAGCGAAGCCTGCCCGCTGATACTGCCATATCATATTGCCCTGGATCAGGCGCGAGAAATTGCGCGTGGTAAAAAAGCAATCGGTACAACAGGCCGTGGGATCGGGCCGGCATATGAAGACAAGGTTTCGCGGCGTGGGCTGCGACTGGGTGATCTCTATAATGCCGATCTTTTTGCCAGCAAACTCAGGGAAGTGATGGAGTACCATAATTTTATGCTCGAAAATTACTTCAAGTGTGAGGCGGTCGATTATCAGTCTGTCCTTGATGGAACACTCGCCATACGTGATCGTTTATTGTCCCTGGTAGGGGACATACCCGAACTGCTGTATCAGGCAAGAAAACGTGGTGACAGTATCATGTTTGAAGGTGCGCAGGGCACCCTGCTGGATATCGATCAGGGTACCTATCCGTATGTGACATCCTCGAATACCACCTCGGGTGGCGCGGCCTGTGGCAGTGGCAGTGGCCCGATGGACATTGATTACATTCTTGGAATAACCAAGGCCTATACCACGCGAGTAGGAAGTGGGCCCTTCCCGACAGAATTATATGATGGAGAGAATTTGTCAGACCCCGACGGAGAGCACATGGCCACCAGGGGTCACGAGTTTGGTGCCACCACAGGGCGGGCGCGCCGATGTGGCTGGTTTGATGCCGTGTCACTGCGCCGTGCTGTTCGAGTCAACAGTATCAGTGGATTGTGCATTACAAAACTCGATGTACTGGATGGCCTGTCTACCATACGAATCTGTACAGATTACCAATACAAAGGGGATGTGCGTGAAGTACCACCGATCGGGGCCGAGGCATTTGAGGCATGTGAACCGATCTACGAGGATATGCCAGGCTGGACTGAATCAACCGTGGGGGTGCAACATTATGATGATTTGCCTGACAATGCCCGCGCCTATCTGAAGCGTATCGAGGAAGTGGTCGGTGCACCCGTTGATATTATTTCAACCGGGCCTGACCGGAAAGAGACAATTATTCTGAACCATCCGTTCGATAACCAGAAGGCCCCGTTAACCCATGACGAATGCAGTTGAAATGTATGCGACAAGTACGTTTCGGGCTAACCCGCAATCCGGACATGAAACCGGTAAGCCGAATCAAGACGCGCAAAACAAGCCATCCATGGCGGCTCGGCTGCCACATCCGTGCGGCAGACGGTCTTGATCAGGCTTACCGATGCCATGTCCTCACATTTATATGTGCTTCATAAAATAAAATTAACGGGACATTGGCAGTGATCCAGCTTAATAAGAACTTCAACCAAAAATTCACATGAATATTATTTCGGGTGCTTTCGATTCACAAAAAAAGGCCCGGTATCATACCGGGCCTTTTTTACTACAGTCTGAAAGAGCTGTTATTTTTTCAGTCTTTCCTGGATCGCATTAATAACCGCTTCGCTTGATGTCGCGTCAACGGTTATCAGCAGACCTTCTTTTTCGTAATAACCAACCAGCGGTGCTGTTTTTTCATTGTAGGTTTCCAGGCGGTGGCTGATGGCTTCTTCAGTTTCATCTTCACGCTGAATAGTCGGGCTGCCACATTTATCGCAAATCCCTTCCACCTTGGTCGGGTTACTCTTGATATTGTAAATGGCCTGGCATTCAGGGTTCGAACAGGTACGACGTGTCGTCAACCGATCGAGTATTACATCGCGGGGGACATCGATGTTTACGGCCATGTCCAGTTCGATATTGATTTTGGCCAGCAATTCTTTCAATGCCTCGGCCTGGGGAATCGTGCGGGGGAAACCGTCCAGCAGAAACCCGTTGGCGCAATCCGGTTCAAGCAAACGGTCACCCATGATGCCCATGATCAATGAGTCCGGAACCAGATCACCACGGTTCATGTAGTCTTTTGCTTCCTTGCCCAGATCAGTGCCGGCTTTAACTGCACCACGCAGGATGTCACCAGTGGAAATTTGGACAGACCCATCGATCTCGGTCAGTAGTTTTGCAACTGTGCCTTTACCGGCACCTGGCGCACCCAGTAGTATCAGTTTCATTGTATTCTCTCTTTAAAAGTTGGCGTTGGCATAATTCAGGTTCGTCAATGTATATAATTCACGGGGTTTGGGCAAGCAAGAAAAATGAATCCCGCGATAAAAACGATCGGTTTTTACTGTATTTATATTATATTCAATGACATAGCATAAATTTATTACCTTTATCAGCAATGAATACAAAACAGAAATCAGGTTTGCGCATTGATAAATGGCTCTGGGTGGCCCGGTTTTTCAAGACACGTGTCCTGGCCAGTGAAGCCGTCAGTGGTGGAAAGGTGCATGTGAATGGCCAGCGGGTCAAACCTGCCCGGGTCTTGCAGGTTGGTGATACACTCGATGTCAGGCGAGGCCAGGACACGCAGGAACTGGTCGTACTGGTAATCAGCCACAGGAGAGGGCCGGCCTGTGAGGCGCAGCTACTGTATGAAGAGACGGATGAAAGTCGGGATAAAAGAAAGGAGCATGCTATGCAGCGCAGGTTGATTGCCCTAAGTCATCCGGTTTCCCGGCATAAGCCAAACAAGCGTGATCGACGGCATATCATCCGCTTTATTCGCAAGCAATAACAGGTTTAAACATGAACAGACCCGTTACACCGGCATTGACGGCAGATGTCATTATTGAGTTGACCGACCGCAAAGGGTCACCTTTTGTACTGATTGAAAGAAAGTACCCCCCACCCGGCTGGGCGATTCCGGGGGGCTTTGTCGACATCGGTGAAACACTGGAGCATGCGGCGGTCAGGGAGGCACAGGAAGAAACCGGGCTGGATGTTTCTTTGAAGGTTTTGCTTGGTATGTATTCAGACCCAACCCGGGATTTTCGTGGACACACGGTGACTGCGGTCTATATTGCAACGGCAAACGGTGAGCCGGTAGCGATGGATGACGCAATGCATGCCGGTATTTTTACATTCAATGATTTGCCGGAACTGGTCTTTGATCACGCAAGTATATTGCAGGATTATCTTCGCTATACAAAAACCGGTGAGGTAAAAAAACTGTAGGGGAATATTTACCGTAGAAGTGGCTGAAGGGTTTCAATCCCCGGGTTTTTCAATTCATTTTATCACTGATATCCCGTTAGCTTTTTCAGCGAGCATCAATGTGAGGACATGGAACCGGCATAGCCAAATCAAGGCCGTCTGCCGCAGGGATGCGGCAGCCGAGCGGCCATGGATGGCATCTTTTGCGCGTCTTGATTTGGCTATGCCGGTTTCATGTTCGCAATGCCCTGTTTAGCTTAAAACCTGCTTGCAGTTTACGTTTCAACTATATTTGTTGCAGGTTAACGGGACAGCAGCGTCAATTAATAGAATCGCCTTATATCCTACTTTTTTGGTATGATACCGGTTTCCCCGGTGTGAAATGGTTGAATTAAATGGAGGGTACATGCGTCCGGCACAGTTATTTACAATACTGGAGAGAGAATTTTCAAGCACGCGAAGCGGGCATCATACCCCGGTCATGCTCTGGGGTCCGCCCGGTGTCGGCAAGTCACAATTGATTGCACAGGTTGCTGAAAACCATTCCGTTCCGATTGTTGACATCAGATTATCGCAGATGGAACCCAGTGACTTGCGTGGTATTCCATTCAGGGTAGAAGACCGGGTCGAATGGGCCATACCGGCAATGCTTCCTGATACCGGCAGGCAGGGCGAAGAGGGTATCCTGTTTCTTGACGAGATCACATCTGCACCACCGAGTGTTTCAGCAGCGGCCTACCAGTTGATCCTGGACCGCAGGTTGGGGGCCTATGTCGTACCGGAAGGCTGGGCCATATTTGCTGCAGGGAACAGGCAGGGTGATCGTGGCGTAACCTATAGTATGCCGGCACCGCTAGCGAACCGGTTTTCTCATTTCGACGTGGACGTTAATCTGGATGACTGGGTGGCGTGGGCCTACAGGGCAGGCATAGATGAACGGCTGATTGCCTTCCTGCGTTTTCGCCCGGAACTGTTGTTTGATTTTGACCCGGCACATAACCCTGTTGCCTTTCCATCGCCCCGTTCATGGGAGTTTGCGCACCGGGCGTTACACAAATTTGGAGACAACCCCAAAACATTGACCGGAACCTTGCAGGCCTGCGTTGGACCTGCTGCCGGTATTGAGCTGTCGGCTTTTGTAGAAAACCTCGATCAGTTACCGGATATCGATGCCATCGTAAAAGGCGAAAAAGTGGACGTACCCAGGGAAGTGGACCTGCAATACGCCGTTGCATCGGCATTGGTGGGTCGTGCCATCAAATCAAGGGGTGATGACGATGCCCATTCCGTGATCGGGAATATCCTGGATTATGCCGGACGTTTCCGGCAACGGGAAATGGGGGTCATGCTGGTTTCTGATATGCACCGCGCAATCGGGCAGGATCTGTTCAATGTTCCCCAGTTTTCAGGTTGGGCAAAATCGGTTGCCGATGTTATGCTGTTTTCCCAATGAGTGACGATGCAGAGACCAGGCTCAGTGCTGCGCGCACCCGTCTGATACTGGATAAACCCTTTCTGGGTGCGCTGGTGCTAAGGTTGCCGATGGTCAATGCAAATCCGGCCTGGTGCAAAACCACGGCCACTGACGCAAAAACATTTTATTACAACAGTGACTACATTAATGAGCTCAGTCTGGAACAGACACAGTTTGTTCTTGCCCACGAGGCCTTGCACTGCGCACTGTCGCATTTCTCACGCAGGCAGCACCGGGTTAAACATCGTTGGGATCTTGCCTGTGATTTTGCCATTAATCCCATCCTGATCAATGATGGATTCAAGCCGACCCCTGATGCCTTGTACCTGGAAACCCTTGCCGGCATGACCGCAGAGGAGATCTACCCGCTACTGGATGATATGGACAATCGCCAGACCGAGGATCAGCACGTCTATGATGGTAACAGTGATAATGACCGGGACAGACATGAATCCCGGGCCGGTAACGGCAAGATAGACCAGCCCCCGGCCGGAAAAGACCCGGGCCAGGAGGCCGGGCTGGATGAAAACAGGGGCGCAGGGGCTTCACAACCTCCGCCATTAAATGGTGATGAGAAGGAGCATCTCTCCGTGCAATGGCGACAGCGCATGGCCAGTGCTGCCCAGCAGGCCATGCAGGCCGGGAAGATGAGCGGGGCAATGGCCAGGCTGGTGGATCACCTTCTGCAGCCGCAGTTACCCTGGCGGATGTTGCTTGCACGTTATATGTCTGCAATCGCCCGTGATGACTATAATTATACACGTCCCTCAAGACGCGAAGGCGCAGCAATCCTGCCCAGCCTGCGCAGTTCCCAGGTCAATGTTGTGGTTGCAATCGATACCAGTGGTTCGGTTTCTGCCAATGAGATAAAAGAGTTTATGGCAGAGGTGGATGCCCTCAAGGGGCAAGTCAGAGCCCGGATTACATTGTATGCCTGTGACCGGGGTCTGGATAAAGGCGGCCCCTGGGAGTATGAGGCATGGGATACCTTTGAGGCCCCGAAACAGTTTTATGGCGGAGGGGGGACTGATTTCAGGCCTGTTTTTGACAGACTTGAATGCGTGGCCGGGCAGGCGGATTTGCTTTTATACTTTACCGATGCCGAAGGGCTTTTCCCCGAACATGAGCCGGCATTACCCGTTATCTGGCTGGTAAAAGGAAAGGCAAAGGTACCCTGGGGGCAGCGGATTCAGTTAAATTAATTACCGGTTTTACTTCAGCAGACCATTGGCAATACAGATTCTTTTTCAAAATGGCCTGTAAGACAAAATTTTCTTATGGGGTGGATTTACATATAAAAAAGAGGGAATGAAATCCTGTTATCAATAGGTTACCAGACTTTCTCATGGAGTGCTTCCAGAAAGTCAAGAACCTGTGTTGATTCATGTCACTTTTTACTTAAAAAATTGAGCAAGAAGTTGTGTTGGTCAGATACAAGTTGTTAAGATAGAGATAACATAAATATGGAGTATCGGTCGTAATATGGCATCCATGAAGCTGCTGTATGGTAGTCGGATTTGATACAAGGAACCGGATCACTGGATAAAAAAGGGGGGTGGATGGTGGGTAATCCACAGGTAACGAGTCATGCAGGGTTGCAGAAGGCTCTCTATGTTCTTGATGTTATAAAAGGTCTGCCGGCAGGCGATGTCATCTACAAACAGGTAGAGCAGGTACTTATTGACTTTCAAAACAATCAGGAACAGGTGGAACGTACCTATCATGCGGTTGTACATGCGCTCCTGGACGCCTACTTACAGCATCTAAAACCCGGTTCCCCACTTTTCGTGCAGGTCAGTATTTTACAGAGACGTTTGCATCCCCCCATCTGGTCATCTGACCTCGATCTGATGAAGGATCAAGTCGAAATGTATGCCGACCATATCTTGTCCATGAGCAAGATAGACGAAGAAAAACTATGCAACAGTTTGTCTGCATTTGTCGAAGGCGATGTAGCAAAGAAAAGGTCGCAGAGACAAAGAAAAGAGGATGAAATCAAAACTGATGTGACGCAACTTCCGCATGATAAAGGTTTGCCGGAAGGTCAAAGTCTGCCGCAAGATCAAAGTCTGCCGCAAGATCAAGGCCCGTCAGAAGAACAAGGCATACCGCAAGATCAAGGCCCGTCAGAAGAACAAGGCATGCCGCAAGATCAAAGCCTGCAATTCCTGAATGAATATCTGGAAGAGGACATACAAAACTCCATATCGCAGAATCAGGAGTTTGGTATTGTGCTGGATTTACTGGATACCGAGCTCAAGGAAATGGTATCAAAAGAAGGTGCCGAAAATGTCCGTGGACGCATGATGGATCTGGTGGGTAAATTAAAAGGGAGTCATGGTGAGCTCGTCGAAAACCTTCAGGATGCTGTTGAGGTATTGAGCAGTGTCGAAGGGGACAAGAGCAAACTGGACGAGGAACTCAGGCGTGCCCGGATGCTCAGCATGACCGATGAGTTAACAGAACTGCCAAATCGCCGCGCCTTTCTTGATCGTCTTGAAGATGAGGTGGGCAGAGTTAAACGACACCATGTGCCCCTGTCGCTTGCCCTGATTGATCTGGATGAATTCAAAAGTATTAATGACCTGCATGGACACGTAGCGGGTGATCAGGTGTTACGGAGTTACGCTGAAGATGTATTCAGTCTTTTCCGTCAATATGACATGGTGGCCCGTTATGGCGGTGAAGAATTCGCTGTGTTGTTGCCCAATACCGACCAGGAAGGGGCAATATGTGCGTTGAGCAAGGCGATGGATATTGTCAAAAACCTGCGTTGTACCTGTAACGATGAAACGATTCGTGTCCCATCGTTTTCAGCCGGAATCGCCGTTTATCATGAAGGCGAAGTGGCAAACACCTTTATAGACAGGGCCGATCAGGCCCTTTATCGCGCGAAATCCATGGGTAGAAACAGGGTCGAATACTCCATCAGCTAGAAACCTGTCGGACTCGGGATGATTCCCGGCAACTGCCCCATTCACCAATGTTGTCTTAAATAAGTTACCACAGTGATATATTAATTAATCTTAATGTATTTCATTATATACTTATATACTATATAATATGATATCTTCCATAAAATTTTCAGGAAATGACTGTGGCAACTGTTGAATTGACAAGCAAGAACTTTGATCAGGTGGTGGGTGATAATGACCATGTCATTATTGATTTCTGGGCCCCCTGGTGCGGGCCGTGTAAAAGTTTTGCCCCCATTTACGAGAAAGTATCCAAAGAACACGAAAATATTGTTTTTGCCAAGGTAAATACAGAAGAAGAGACCGACCTGGCCTCGCATTTCCAGATTCGCTCTATCCCTACCCTGATGATTTTTCGCGAACAGGTGGTTATATTTTCACAACCCGGCATGCTGCCTGAGCAGGCATTGGGTGATCTGATAAGCAAGGCAGGTGAGCTGGATATGGACAACGTGCGCAAGCAGATTGAAGAGCAGAAGGCCGCCCAGGCCTGATTAACTTAGGGAACCTTTGATCAATTCATGAACTCGCATCTTGCACTCGGAAAATCCAGCTTCTGTGTTGCTAATCTTCGCTATAGTTTGCTATTCCGTCCGATTCGACGCCTTTAATCTGTATTTTCCGAGCACAATCTGCTTCGTCCAGAATTAATCAGAGGCTCCTTAGGTTGAAAGGCATGTTATCAGATTAACCCGGCAAACGGTTGCACCTCGACCAGATCGCCCGGATCAACCCCCGCATTCCCGGCAGGCAGGATAATGAAGCAGTTGGCACGACTCATTGATGTCATGATGTGCGAACCCTGAACGCCGCTACTGTCTACCACCGGTTCACCCTCATTGTTACAGGTCAGTATGCCGCGCTGGTACTCAAGTCTTCCGGCATTTTTCTTTAGTTTTGCCATACAAGGTACCTTGAGCGTTAACGCAAAAGTCGGGGTAATGCCCATCATCTTTTCCAGGGCCGGTTTGACAAACTGGTAGAAGGTGGTCATCGCCGAAACCGGGTTGCCCGGAACGCCGAAAAAGGCAGCGTTGTTGATGCGACCGATGGCCAGGGGTTTTCCGGGCTTCATTGCAACACGCCAGAAATTGATTTCACCGAGTTCCTCAAGCGTTTCCTTCACATAGTCGGCATCACCGACCGAAACACCACCTGAAGTCAATACCACATCGGCAATATTGGCGGCGGTCTGGAATGCCTGCTTGATAGCTTCGCGCTTGTCGGCGATGACGCCCATGTCGATTATGTCAACATTCATGCGTTTGAGCATTCCATATAATGTGTAGCGATTGCTGTCATATATCTGTCCGGCCTCGAGCGGTTCACCGATACTGCGAAGTTCATCACCAGTTGAAAAGAACGCGACACGGCATTTTCTGTTAACGGCAACCTCGGCAATTCCAAGCGAGGCCATCAGGCCCAGTTCGGCGGGGGTTACCCATTGACCTTTCTCAAGGACGGTCTGTCCGATTTTCATATCCTCACCGATGTGGCGGATATGATTACCCTTTTGATGGCCGACCGATAGTGTGACGGTTTCCCCGTTTCGCTCGACATGTTCCTGCATGACAACGGTGTCTGCACCATCAGGGATAACCGCCCCTGTCATGATGCGGATAGCCTGTCCAGCAGCCAGTTTCCCGGTAAACGGCTTGCCCGCAAAGGCAGTACCTGCCAGTTTCAGGTCGAACTGTCCGGATTGCGGGATATCCTGATACTTGATCGCATACCCGTCCATGGCGGAGTTATCGTGGGGAGGGACGTTGAGCGTAGAAAGGATATCGGTACTCAACACCCGTTCAAGTGATTCCCTGATCGCCAGTTTCTCCTGTCCTTTTATCGGTGTGACCGAATCAAGAATGCGTTGTCTGGCCTCGGTTACACTCAACAGTCCGGTTATTGGCTGGTCGCAATCCGGTTGAGTATCAGCTGTTTTTTTACTCATATTTTTTCCATTCAGGGTTAGTGATTCACGCAGTTTAAAGGAATTTCAGGTAAATAAAATCCATTATTTCCTGTGGATTATTTATATCCAGTACAGGTAGCCGGTTTTTGACCGGTTCAGGCATGTCGGTTGCGATGGCGATAATGCTGTCGTCTTCGGGAAACAGAAAAGGCTTTTCCAGTTCCGAGCGATTCAGTTCTATCTTGGGGAATGGATAATGCCGGAAGCCTTCAACCAGAACCAGATCCAGAGTACCGGTATCGAGACATTCGATCGTTGCCGGCAAGTTATTTTCCATGTTTACTCCGTCTTCATGTATCAATGCCCATCTGCGAGGTGATGTGAGCAGGGTCTGGCTGGCACCTGCCTTTCGCAATTGATAGCTGTCTTTACCGGGGATGTCGATCTCAACATCATGATGGGATTGTTTGATAACACCGATACGAACCTTTCTATTCGTTAATTCCCTGATCAGTTTTACCAGCAGGGTTGTTTTGCCGGTACCGCTGAAGGCGGCGAATCCGAGTACGGGTAAACGAAAATTGTCAGCACTCATGCTCACAATCAATCCTGTTCTCAAAGTCGATCAGTTCTTCACGGGTATTAATATTAATAAAGCAGCCATTTCCCTCCGGGTAATCCAGCGTGGCCAGTTTCTGTGATTGTAACCAGTCTCTGACCTTGTGTTTTCCCTGTGACAAAAACGTATAAAGATGGCCCCTGAGGGTTGTTCGTAAAATACAAACAAGGGGTTGTAAACGGTCATGTTCCCTGACGCAGCAGACATCTGCACTGCTTTCAGACAGGCAGGATACAAGCCGGTTGACTATATCATCGGGTACCAGCGGCATGTCGCAGGGAATAACGACCAGTTTATCGCCGTCTGTTAAATCCATGGCACTCAGGATGCCGGACAGAGGACCTGCGAATGAGTCCAGTGAGTCTTCAACAACAGGAAACCCGAAACGACTGTATTCAGCAATATTACGGTTGGCACTGATCAGTATCCGGGTAACCTGTGGCTTGATTCTGTCGATGACCTTGCCGATAAGGGGGCCGTCAACTACCGGGACAAGCCCCTTGTCCTGACCTTCCATACGGCGACCCTTTCCACCTGCAAGGATAACGGCGGTGATATTATTGTTGGAATTCTGAGTCAATATTTTTTAGTCCTCATCTGAAATTCAGCAGTTTAATAAAAAAATACTACATAAATCATACATATGTACGCTTGAGCAGACAAATAAAAAAAACTTGCATGAATAATCAAATTAGCATATTCTAATACAACAAAATATTTACATAGTTACAGGTTTTAGTTGTACAGGTTTACGGGTTCCAGATTTTTTATTTTTTGATTGATAACTTTTGATTTAATGGAGAATGAAGATGAAATTTAACAAGATAGTTATTGCTGTAGCACTGTTAGGTGCCTCCACGGTAGCCAGCGCATGGTTCGGTGGTCCTTTCAACAATAATGGTTTCGGCAATGGTGTTGGTAATGGTGTTGCTGACGGTTCTTTTGGGTTTAACATGAATGCCAATTCCAGCGTACAGGGTAACGGTAACGGTAACGGTAATGGCTATGGTAACAACTACGGCAACGGTTACGGCAACAACTACAATGGTTTCGGTAACGGTGTTGCTAACGGTACAGGCAGTGGTTCATTCGGATTCAGCATGAATGCAAAGAGCAACTTCCAGGGTAACGGATATGGTAATGGCTACGGCAACAACTACTACAACCCGTACTATGGTGCCACTCCTTATGGATATGCCCCTGCCCGGACTGAAGCACAGCAGAAGGCTGCTGCAACTTTCTACAAGCAGATGGAAGCACAGCGTAAGGCTTCTTTCGAAGCACAACAGAAAGCTGTCAAGGAAATGAATGCACGTATGGAAACACAGCGTAAAACTGCTATGGAAGCACAGAAAAAGGCCTATGAAGCACACATGGCCATGATGAAAAAACGCTTCGATACCAAGTAAGTCCTTCACAAGACATACTCGCCTGCAAGGCCGTTGGCAGCAGGTCCGAAGTAGAAAAGCCGCGCAATATTGCGCGGCTTTTTTATTGCCTCGCACCAGGTATACTTTAGTTGCACAAACCCTTACCACAGAGGCGTGCAAAGGCCTTCACCGATTCCGGCAAATAAGGCACAGTAATGAATAATTGCAGTTCCCTGTATACCCATAAGACCTCAACCGACGCGATTTTTCATCTGTGGGGGTTAACTTCCCGGGTAGTTTTATACGCAAAAAAATCACCGATGAGGGAGGAACCCACAGGTTATTTATGTGAGGGTACAGTTCAATGATTCTTTTCCAATCACCGCAAAATATATAAACTATATTAAACAATAAGTTACAGTAATTTTCTTATTAAGATAACTGTTAAATTATAATATTAATAGTTGTTGATATTATCATATGATTGCATTATCATTCATATCGTACTCTTTAATTTTTTATGAATTGTAATTTTACGAAACATTGTACGGAGAAACGAAATGAAAAAGATCACTACTATCATTGCAGCCGTTGCGCTGCTGGGTGCCGCTGGTTCTGCCAGTGCTTGGGGCTGGAATCCCTGGAACAACGGTTGGGGTAACAACGGCTGGGGTAATGGTAATGGCTGGGGTAACGGCGACATGTCTTTCAGCATGAATTCACGCGCCAATTCCAACATGAATGGCTATGGAAATGGCTATGGAAATGGCTATGGAAATGGCTATGGAAATAGAAATGGCTATGGCGCTCCTTATGGTTATGGCGCTCCTTATGGCGCTCCTTATGGTTATGCTCCAGCTCCATACGGTTATGCCCCTTACGGTGCACCCGTAGCACCTGCTGCTCCAAAGAAGTAAGTAACGCTTTTTTGAGTAACATGGTTAATTGTAAATGATAGCCAGCCTTAACCCACATATCTTGCCTCAGGTGAGAAGGGGGTTAAAAGCTGGCTTGATTTTAAGGGAACACCACAGGTCAATCTACGATAGAGGCAGACCGTGCAGGTAAAATAAATAAGGGACGCACCAGCAAGTCACTTTGTGATGACAGGGACGATCTGAACGGAGATTGCAAAAACGGGTTGATGAGGTGTTAAATTTTTAAAACGAGTTAACAGGTTTTCAGATTCAGGTACCGGCTATGAGTGAGAAACAATTCGATTGTGCAGCAATGTCGCTGAAGGCACTGTCGCACCCGCTACGGCTGAAAATCCTGTGTACGTTAAGTTATGAGTCACTTTCGGTCAGGGACCTGGCAGACAGGGTTGGCAGTACGCAGAGTAATGTCTCCCACCATTTATCGGGTCTGCGAGACAAGGGTATGCTGGTATCCACAAAGGAAGCCAAGAAAGTGTATTACAGACTAAGTGATGACCGAATGTTGGGCATGATCGAAATGCTTCATGAGGTTTTCTGCGACAAGGTTAATAATTAATAATATAAATAGACGATAAAATAGCCATTATTTCATGTCAATTGCGGTTACTGAGATGTTATGCAACACTGCCCTGAGGTACTAATCCTGAAATTCTGGGGCTGAAATTGTCAGATTTTAAATGTGTTCGTCGTCGGTGATTAATGCCGGCACGGATCAAAAAAATAAATTTTATCATAATATGGTGGCTGTAATGGTTATTACCCATGGCCGTTTTGTATGATAACTATCAAACAGTAAGTGAGGACAAGAACATGACAGATATGTTTTCAGAGGAATGGATGAATTCTTACATGGTTCAGTGGAATACAGACCCCGATCTGGCTGACAAGCTGGCTGCTATCCAGTTTAATTCAGTGATTGGTTATGGCTTTGACGGGGATGATACCCCGATTGGTGTTCTGACAGTCGAGAATGGAAGGGCGGTCAGTGCCGGAACCTATCAGGGAGAAACTCTGAACTGGGATTTACGTGCCACACCGGATACCTGGTCAAAATGGATGAAAAAACCACCCGGTATGCTGGGGCTTGGGATTGCCTATACTTCACGCAAGATAAAGTTTAATGTTGGCGATTATGGTGCCATGATCAAAGATCCGAGAATGGCAGGGCCTTTTATTAAAAGCTTTACAGCTATGGGGCGTGCCTGATCGCATTGTCTGTAGTACAGGTTCAATAACCATTGCCGGGCATGGTTTCGGTGCATGACAGGACTAGACAGGTAAAACCAACAATGAAAACAACAATTTTTCCTAAAGGCTTCTTAATTTCATGTGCATTGACTGTAACAGTTGTTGCTGTGGCGGCACCTTATTATGGTGATGGTCAGCAAAATACTGTAAGCAATACCCGGGGTTATCCAGATACGCCGGCTAACTGGTATCCGTCTGTAAATAACACACCCTTCAGGCCGTCAATGGCAGGTCAATCCGGTTACCCGGTACCTGTTCAGCGGCGGACGGGTAATCAGCCGGCACAGGGTTACGACCAGCATCCCATATACAGGGTTCATGTGACGTCCATGAGTAGCACGATCAAGCTGGGTGGTACGGTTATACCTTATAAGGATATTACACTGTCCGCACAGATTCAGGGCAGGGTTGAGTTTATTGCCGGTTCAGAAGGTGACTATCTGGAGCAGGGGCAGGTGCTTGTCGCGATAGATGATGATGACCTGCTCGCGCAAAGACATTCTGCAATAGCCGAGTTAAACAACGCCGACACAACTGTGCGCAATGCACAAGTACAGTATACCCGGGAAATGCTTTCACCCCAGTCAAGGAATATTAATCGCAGCCCGGGTATGGGCATGCCTTCCATGTTTGACCAGTTCTTCACGCGCCAGTTAGGCAGCGGAATGGGATACGGGAATCCGGCCATGGACAGACACGCCGACCTGTATTCCCGTGGGGCAGCCGTAAGCCAGGCGCAGGCCAGGGTGATCAGGGCACGGTCAAAACTTGAAGAGGTGGATGCAAAACTGAGGGACACAAGGGCTATATCACCCTTCTCCGGTTTGATCGTAGAGAAGCTGGTTGAGGTTGGTGACACGGTCCAACCCGGTCAACCCATGCTGAAGTTTGCCGATACCATGAAACTGCAACTCAAGGTCGATGTGCCTGCCCGTCTTATGTCCGGGATCAAACCCGGTATGGTTGTACCCGCCCGGCTGGACGTGGGCGATCTATATCTGAACGTACGTGTCGCCCGGATTTTCCCGATGGCGGATGTGCAGCGTCACACAGTAACCGTTAAATTTGACTTGCCTGAAAATGTGCCGGGTGCCCCTGGTATGTATGCAGAGGTCATGATCACGGACACCAGCGCACCTGCAAGTGATGTTATTTTAATCCCTGAAAGTGCTGTTCGCTGGCGTGGCAGCTTGCCAGCAATTTATCGGCTGGATTCAAATGGTAAAGCAGAATTACGTTATGTACGTCTTGGAGAGAAGGTTAGTCAAGACAGGGTGGCGGTATTATCCGGGCTGCACCGGAATGACCGTATTCTGGCAAATCCTCCGGCGAATATTTCATCAGGCTGGTCGCCGGGACAATCTGTGCGGCCCCCTGTTTCCCAATGACAGGAGAATCATCCGATCGGTATTGTGTCGGGCTGAGATAACAAATACAAATCCGGGTTGGTAAGACCAGGAAAAAATATTAAGGCATGTAGTTCGATGAACGAAGAATCAGAAAAAAAAGGTTCTGCAAACAACCAGCAGGAAATTGAAAAGCTGGACACCGAACACCTGGGTCTGGCAGGCAAGACGGCCCGTGCCTTCATCAATTCCCCCGTAACCCCGCTGTTGATGATGGCGGCCCTTGCCCTGGGTTTATTAGGGTTGTTCTTTACGCCCAGGCAGGAAGATCCGAAGATTTCCGTACCGATGGTGGATATCTTTATACAGTACCCCGGGGCCTCTCCTGAACAGGTTGCCAGTCTGGTGACTGATCCGCTGGAAAGAATCATGAGTGAAATACCGGGCGTACGGCATGTGTACTCTGCCAGTCGCCGCGGTGATGCCATTGTGACCGTGCGATTCAAGGTAGGTGAAAATCTCGAAAATTCTATCGTAAAGGTGCACGATAAATTGCAATCCAACCTGGACAGGATGCCCCCGGGTGTAAAACCTCCCCTTGTTAAACCCATCGGTATCGATGATGTGCCGGTAGTCACGGTTACCCTATGGTCGGATGAACTGGATGATGGCCTGCTGCGGACCCTCGCACTGGATGTATTGCAACGCATTAAAGAGGTGCCTGATACCGGCAAGGGTTTTGTCACCGGTGGCCGTACAGAGCAGATCAGGGTTGAAGTATCTGCCGAAAGACTGAGTGGGTTTGGTGTCAGTATCGAAGAGGTTGCCAATACCATCCGTACAGCCAACTCGGAAAAACCGGCGGGCAGTGTCGAAGGGGGTAACACCTCTTTTCGGGTTTATACCGGGTCTTTTCTCCGCTCGGCAGAAGAAGTTTCACGTCTGGTGGTGGCTATCAAAAAGGGCATGCCTGTATATGTCAGGGACGTGGCCAATGTTTTTGAAGCACCCTCTGAAACAGAAAAGATGGTGACATTTTATTCGGGGGTAGCACGAAACAAAAATTCAGCACGGGCCAATGGATCACCGGCAGTCACCATTTCCATAGCCAAAAAAATTGGTAGCAATGGCGTTACGATATCAAAGGCCATCATTAAAAAACTGGATAGTTTGAAGGGGCGCTTGATACCGTCCAATGTTCACGTCGAAATAACACGTGACTATGGCAAGAGCGCAGATGACAAGGTCAATGAGTTGCTGATGGCGTTATTTGAAGCAGCGGTTGCCGTCAGTATTTTATGCCTTATCGGCTTGGGTCTGCGTGCCGCATCGGTTGTGATAACCATTATTCCCATCGTTATACTGATTACTGTCTGGTCAGCCTGGGTGCTCGACTATACGATTGACCGTGTCAGTCTGTTCGCGCTGGTTTTTTCCATTGGTATTCTGGTGGACGATGCGACTGTGGTGGTCGAGAATATATTCCGGCGGTGGTTGCGCGCGGGGCGTACCACAGTTGATATTGCTATTGATGCAGTGCGCGAGGTCGGCAACCCGACCATTCTTGCTACCCTGGCTATCATCGCGGCGATGTTGCCAATGGGTGTTGTCAGTGGCTTGATGGGGCCGTATATGCGACCCATTCCCGTTCTCGGGGCGTCAGCAATGTTTTTCTCCCTGTTGGCGGCCTTTATTTTTGCACCCTGGCTGGCCATGCGAGTGCGTCCAAAATTAAAGGCGCTGGAGAGAGCTGAGCAACGTGAACATAAAATCAATGAACTCATCGGGCGTTTTTACCATCCCTGCATGAAGCCATTATGCAATGGTGGCCGGTTGAGCTATGTCTTTTTATATACATTGATTGCACTTACATTTCTGGCTTGTGCGATGTTTTATACCAATGCGGTGACGGTCAAGATGTTGCCGTTTGATAACAAGCCGGAGTTTAATGTTGTAATCAACATGCCTGAGGGTACGGCACTACCGGTCACTGCCAATGTCACTGCGCAATTTGCCGATGCCCTGAAAAACATACCTGAAGTGACGGCCTTGCAAACCTATACAGGAACGGCTTCGCCCTTTAATTTCAATGGTATGGTGCGGCATTATTATTTACGTCAGCAACCCTGGGAGGCGGATATTCAGGTTATGTTGCTGGACAAAAAGGCGCGGCAGCGACCCAGTCATGAAATAGCCGTTGCTGCACGTCATATACTGAACAATTACATTGCCGGTCATGACGATATCAAGGCCTCGGGCGTCAGGATACAGGTCGTTGAAATGCCACCTGGCCCACCCGTTTTGCAGACTGTTGTTGCAGAAATATACGGACCGACTGCGGAGATCCGCCGAAAGGTCGCCGAGGACATGACGAAAATGTTCAGCCAGGCACCGGGTGTGGTGGATGTCGACAATTACATGATCGAGCCACATAACTACTGGCGCTTTGAAGTCGATACTGAAAAGGCCGTCAGGCGTGGAATCTCGGTTGATATGATAAATCGCAATCTTGAAATGGCCCTGGGTGGATACAAACTGGGTGATATTAAACGCACGGTTGTTCTTGAGCCGACCTATATTGTTATTCAGGTTCCCATGGCTGCACGGGCACAGATAAAGCGCCTTGAAACCTTGCCGATAAAAAGCCGGATATCAGGGGAAATAATTCCGCTTGCTGAACTGGGGCGGTTTGTCCAGGCTCAATCCGAGCATATTATTTATCACAAGGATCTGCGGAACGTTGAATATGTGACCGGCGAGATGGAGGGCCGTCTTGGCGCGCCGATTTATGGCATGTTTGATGTTGAAGACTTGCTGAAAAATTATAAAACGCCGGATGGTGTCACCATCACCGGTATGCCAGATGGTTTGCTGGGGCCACCGGATACCGATAATATCTCCGGACTTGAATGGACCGGGGAGTGGACAGTGACCTATGAAACCTTCCGGGATATGGGTATGGCGTTCATGGCTGCCCTGTTATTGATCTATGGTCTGATTGTCTGGGAGTTTAAAAACTTCAAACTGGGCGGCCTGATCATGGCACCGATACCACTGACCCTGATTGGTATTATTCCTGGTCACTGGGTTATGAATGCCGAGTTTACGGCAACATCGATGATCGGGTTTATCGCACTGGCAGGTATTATTGTGCGAAATTCGATACTGCTGGTTGAGTTCGTCATTCATGAACTGAAAAACGGTGTTGATATCAGGGTTGCCGTCATGAATGCAGGGCAAATCAGGATGCGCCCGATTTTTATAACGGCATTAACCTTGATGGCGGGTGCCATTGCCATTATTACAGACCCCATATTTCAGGGCATGGCCGTGAGTCTGTTGTTCGGCACGGCGGTGGCTACCATATTGACACTTGTTGTGATTCCGCTGGGTTGTATCTCTGCCAGGAAACAGTTCTATATACTGATAGGTCAGGATATGCCTGAAGAGCCAGTAAAACCGGCGACTTCAGCCGGGCTACCGTTATGGATGCTTGCCTGGTCAAAAACTATCACATTGCTTACCTGGATATTCTATGCCCTCAGGGCCATTTACTTTCTTGTGCGTATGTTGCTGGGCAGGATTCTGGCAATATTTAAAAAGAGTCCCGATGATCATACCCCGGGTTCCGGCAGTCCCCCGAATGTTCCGCCAGTCACCCCTGCGCCGGTAACACCATCAGGTGGCAGAGAGGCAGAACCCGGATCTGCCGATGCCGGAGACCCCACGACAGAAAAAGACGTGAGTGTCTCTGCCAGGGAACAAGCGGAGCCAGCGGCTGAACAGGAAGCAGAAACTGACCAGGGTGCCGATAGCGGGTTGCCTGAAACGGCGGTGGCTGCTGTAACTGAAAAAGAGGCAGCAGAAAAACCGGCGGTAAAAAAGGCGCCAACCATGAAGGTACCGGCCAGGAAAACCGTTGCAAAAAAAGTGACCACGAAGAAAGCTGCCGTGAAGAAAAAGTCTGTGGCAAAAAAGAAAACAGCAAGTAAGGTTACCGTAGAAAAAACAGGCAAACCGGTGCCCTCGACCGGTAAAAAAGCAGGGCGAACACGGCGTGGTATCAGGCTGAAAACTGATATGGATGAATGAACAGGATTGATGATGGTAGCGAATTGCAGGTTAAGGATTACAAATGCAAGAAAATAAATTTATGATATTGGGGCTTTTTGTCACGTTGTTCGTGGTTTCAGGACAGGTGTTTGCACGAAACGGCTATTCTCTGGGTACACCATCAGGTGACTATGCTACACAGAATCGTCTGCCCGAAATGGCGCCACCACCACCTGGGCCTTATCAATCTGAATCTTTGCAAATGCCGCCTGTGCCTGATTATCAGGAAGGGGTGCAGGAGACAGGCCCGGCTTACCCGGTACAACAGTTGTATGAAACCTATCCGCCTGGCTACAATCACTATCCGCAGTCAGGTCAGTTTCAGCAGTATCAGGATGGATATGGCTACCCGCAGCAACCTGCTTATCCCGGGTACATGCCGTATGGTTACTATCCACCGGGAAACGGGTACAGATAACTGCCGGTTTAACATTTATCGCAAAAGGATCGAGCAATCATGTTGCAACAAAAAAGGGTACGCTTCTTTTTTTTCAGCATACTGTATTTTACAATTGCATTCCTGATGATGTCAGGTATGGCCACTGCTGCTGATTCGGATAGTAATATCTGGTCTACTACCCGTGACAACACCGGGCATGAGGGTAATATTCGACGCCCCTGGGGCAATATTCCGCGTACACAGAGGCCCGGGCAAAAAGATTCTGTGAGAAGAAACCCGCATGGCCTCGCCTCTCCCGGATATGGCCCGCCGGCCTATTATCCCTATTCGGGGCCTTACCCTTACGCACCTTACTCAAAGCCGGACTATGGTTATCTTCAACCATACCAACCGTATGGCAACTGGAATCCCTACTCATTTCCGGGTACGGGTTCTGGTTTCCCGGATTTTGGTGGTCCGGGTTCAGGTTTTGCTTTTCCTTTTTTTGGCTGGTAGCAGAGATGTTGAATAACCGGATTTATTGACATGAATCAACATCAGAATTTTAAACTGGAGCATGCTGGTAGACGGATAACAGGTTTCGTGATCCTGTGTTTATACGGGAAATTTTTATAGGGCCGGCCATGATTGGGCCGGCACATAAAAACAGGAAATGTGCTTTGTACAGGTAAGCTCCACCTGTTAGAAGATGTGCACTGATGGAGTCACAGGCATTCATGGTGCTGTACAGGCTATGAATGACATCCAATGTAATGGAGGGATTTATGATGAATAAAATGCTTAAGGTATTATCTATTGTTGCCATTCTCGGGATGGCCACCGCACCGCTCAGTTCTGCCCAGGCATGGTGGGGCGGGCCCTGGGGCGGTGGTCCCTGGGGTGGTGGGCCGTGGAATGGTGGCGGTCCATGGAACAACAATGGTTGGGGTAATGGTAATGGCTGGGGTAATGGCAATGGCTGGGGTGACGGCAGTATGTCATTCAACTTCAATGGTCGTGGACAGGGCTATGGTAATGGTTACGGTTATGGTCGTGGACAGGGCTATGGTTATCCCGGATACGGTGGTGGTTACCCTGGTTATGGTGGGGGTTATCCCGGGTATGGCTATGGTTATCCCGGCTATGCCCCTATGATGGCACCGCCACCTGTTCCACCGGCACCCAAATCAGGTAAATAGTTGGAGGTATCGATTTTGTGGCACAGGGAAGTGCCTTGTTTTGATTTTATTAACATGAAAAAGGTTTCCAGCATGACGATTGCCCGCACGCTAAATTATCTCGTGAACTTTGGTCTTGTTTTGGCGTATCAAACGAGTCTCGCAGCCGGTATGGAATTCTCTGCAGATGCCCTGCAACAATACCCCAATGGCCAGACGATGGTTGCAAAAATGAATGTGGGCCAGGCTGTAGTACGCCGGGAATATGTTTATAACCAGCAAAGGGTTATAGAAATCTATCACCAGGATAAGGGAGAGCGCTATATTATTTTACCACAACAAAAAACCTATCGGTTGACCAAAGGTGTTTTTCTGAAAACAGGGTTGCAAAAAAAAGAGTCAGGGACATTCAATCCTTGTAAGGGCGTCAAGGATGAAAAATGTAAACTGCTGGCAAAGGAAAAGATTGGTGGGCGATTGACAGACAAATGGGAAGTCAGCCGACAGGAGCAGGGACGTACGATCAAGGCTCTGATGTGGATAGATGTGAAGCGCGGGCAGGTTCTGAGGCAATTTTTCCCTGATGGCAGTGCGGAAGAATTAATTCATATGGGTAATGAGATGGCTGCCGGCCGGCATACCGAGAAATGGGTTATACAGGTGACCCGGCCAGACGGGTATTCTGAAAAATCATTTCAATGGTATGATCCTGAATTAGGTATTATCATCAAGGAAGTGATGCAAGGTGGCTATATTCGTGAGTTACGGAATATCAAAACAGGCAAGCAACCTGCCGGGATATTTAAAGTTCCATCGGATTATAAAGAAGTGAAACTTGACGCGACCAATCGCAAATAATTTTATCCGTCAATAAACAAAAAATTTATTATAGAGAGGACCAGGGAATGAAAAAAACGTTATCACTTTTTGTGGCGGCTATAGCTTTTTTGCCATTAATAATACAGGCGAACAGTACTGGCAGAGCATTTTATCCTGATACCGTTAATTACCCCTGGCAACGTCTGGCACCACCCTCACCACCCATGTGGAATGCTGGAAACATCTATCGTCCGAGGTTTGTGGCATCACGATTCCAGGTGCCATCCGGTATAGCCGTTCCAGGATTCAACCGACAACCCTATCCCGGTTATCGCTACCCTTTTAATGCCATGTATCCTCCCCTGAGACCCTATGTCTATCGACCGCCACCACACCCGGTGCCCATGGTTCGGTGGCAAGGCCCGCAAAGAGGGTCCGTTTATCCCGCTTTTCAGCACGGCATGCAAAACAGGCCTCCACCGATGAACCCCTATGCCTATCGCATGCGGCCGCGACCGGCACCCATGGCACGATGGCGGGGACCACAGAGGTTTGCTTATAATAACGGGCCGTCTGCCAGGAGAGGCATGCCCCCGTTGGCGTATGCAGGAAGATTCACTCGACCGGGTTACCCTTATTATCGGCCTGGTATGCAAAACGGACCTCCACCGATGAACCCCTATGCCTATCGCATGCGGCCGCGACCGGCACCCGTGGCACGATGGCGGAGACCACAGAGGTTTGCTTATAATAACGGGCCGTCTGCCAGAAGAGGCATGTCTCCGTTGGCGTATGCAGGGAGATTCAATCGACCGGGCTACCCTTACTATCAACCTGGTATGCAAAACAGGCCTCCACCGATGAATCCCTACGCCTATCGAATGCCACCGCGTCCTGTGCCGATGGCCCGATGGCAGATGCCACAACGGAATACATCCTACCGTCCACCGATGTATCGTCCAGCGCCGCCTGCCCGTTTTGCCTACAGATCGAATGCCAGGCATTCAGGTTACACAGGTCGCTGGAATGCCGGGCGGGCCTACCCAAACCGGAATATTGTCAGGTATCGTTACCCGGGGTATCCGCAGAAGGTGACACGATATCAGGGGGGGGCAAGGCCCGTATTTAATACTTCCCGTTACAAGTATCAACAGACTGCGCAAGCACCCTACAGGCCACATGTGTGGCAGGTACCCGACAACCATAGAAGACGGGCGAAACCTGTTAACAGGACGGCGTGGCCACAGACGCAGATGCGTAACAAGCGTGCTTATATCCAACAGACAAATCCCGTGAGAAATCGTTACGTCCGTTGGGATAATCAGCCTCGAAACACATTTCCTGTAAGGAAAACCGGTTTTCTGAATTAGGGATTATAGATGTTATATCGTAAGTCAACCAAATTGTCCGGGTTTGTAATAAAACTATGCATAGGTGTATCACTGATTTATGGCGGGATGACCGGCAGTATAATGGCGGCTGGCTATCAATCTGCCTCTCCGTGGATGGGGCCTTTTTCACGTCTTTTCTATCCAGGTAACGCCGGTCAATATTACTATTTCCCCTACTACCAAGCGTGGCCGGGGTATTACCCGGTTGGGCGGTCCAACCCATGGCGTTATTCGCCGATGTCCGGGGTATCAAATTACCGTGGTCCATGGGGAAATATGAGGGGCGGCATTGCGCCGGATGGCACCTTCTGGGTAAATATCCATTTTGGCGGGAGTTATAATGATCTGAGAACACTGTTTACCCTTATGCAACTGTCGGGTGGCATGCAAATGAATTCCGGGTCACGCCGTTATCCAGCACCTGTCATGGCAATTAACGAGAATATGTAGTGGGGGAATGAAAGCCGGATGATAACAGTCATAGCGAACCTGAAAGGGGGTTCTGGTAAAAGTACGGTGGCCTTCAACCTGGGTGTCTGGTTATTAAAAAAGGGACACCCCGTTGCTGCCTACGACCTTGACCCGCAAATGACATTATCAGATGTTGCTACAGTCAGGCGTGAGGAGGGCTACTCACCCCCATTGCAGGTTTATCTTGCGCAGGAAAGTCTTGCTGAACATTTAAAATACCATCCTGGAGAAGTCATCGTTGACGTGGGCGTGGCAAACATGCCCAGAATGAAAGAGGCCATCGGTGTGGCGGACAGGGTGATTATTCCTGTGCCTCCCAGTCAGCCGGATGTCTGGGCAACACAACGTTTTTTGAAAATGATCAAGGACGCAGTCAGCGGGGAGAACCATCCTGAAATCCTGGCATTTATTAACCGGGCCGATACCCATCATGCGGTGAGAGAGTCTGATGAGGCGGAAGAGGCGATAAAGACCTTGTCAGGTGTTACATTGTATCCCCACCGACTTTTTCAGAGAACAATCTATCGCCGTTCACTCAGTGAGGGCCTTTCTGTATTTGAGCTTTGGCCCAACTGCAAGGCGGCTCGTGAAATAAATACCTTTGCAAGCGGTCTGTATCCCGAGATAGCCAATGCTGTCTCCGGGAGGTAATAATTAATGGAGAGATTGACATGAGTATGGCGCGCCAGATTTTTCGATACGGAATCACCATAGCAGTCGTCGTCGGTATATCACTTGGATATGCATACAGGCAACAATTGTTTCCGATGTTTTTTGATGCAAACCAGGCGGAAAAAATAATTGATGCTAATAATGCAGGCAGCCCTGGTGAGCAATCGCCTGCTACAACGGTTCAGTCTGTGCCCAAACCTGCGAAGCAGTTGCCGGCTAAAACACCTGTGCCCGAACCTGCAAAGCAGTTGCCGGTTAAAACGCCTGCGCCCGAACCTGTAAAGCAGTTGCCGGTTAAAACGCCTGCGCCCGAACCTGTAAAGCAGTTGCCCGCTAAAACGTCTGTACCTGAAAAATCTGTACCAGGTGAGGCAGACTCCGTTGTCAAGAAACCTGCTGTTATCGACGTAAAAGTGCCAGGTGGCAAAACGGGTCAGGATAAACCTGTGAATATGTCCGTCTCACCTGAAGTGCCTCCTGCACAACAACAATGGACTACCGGAAGGGTGCAGCCACGAAATCACATGCAGGGTCAACGTGAAATGGCACCTTCAGCAGAGGCAGATTACGAGGCATTTCAGCAGAAGCAGGAAAAATTCAGGCAGTATTTAACTGTTATCAATAAAGCGAGGCAGGTTTACTGGCAGGGGAAATACAAGGAATCAATTGGTTATTACAAACAGGCGATAAAGCTGATTCCTGAAAACCCGGAGGCCTATGGTGAACTGGGTAATCTTTATTATTCTCAGGGAGAATGGCAAAAGGCAGGTGAAAGCCTTTACCAGTCTGCAAGCCGTCTGCTGGATAACGGACTAACGGGTAAGGTATACCATTTACTGACAATCATTCGCGGACTAAAACCGGAGCGTGCAAAGGAACTGGAAAACAGGCTGAAGAAGCTGTCCCACAGTTAGGAGAACCTATTGGCAACACTCAGAAATATATTTGCATTGATTGGTCTGATAGTCGTTATCCTGATCGGGACTGGTGTAAACCGTTATTCCGGCTTGATGGGGCTGTTTACCGAACTCGACCCGAAGGCGGGAACCGTCTACCTTGGTTTGGCAGAGAAACTGGCAAAGACAGGTAATGCAGTTGAAGCGACAGTCTGGAAGGCGCCAGTGGTTGATGGTCTGAGTGCTGATGATGTTGAGGATGTGATGAAGTCGATCGCCAGTGAACACAACATCAAGAATGTCGGTGAATTACCCCTGTATAAACAGGTAGCTGCAATGAGCGGGAAACCTTACCGGTATGCCAATATATTCATGTTTTGTAACGCACTGACTGCCGCAAAAATGATGGATTACAGTGATGCCTATTCGGCTTATTTACCTTGCCGTGTAAGCCTGATCGAGGACAAGCGGGGCAAACTCTGGTTGTACACCATGAATATGGACATGATGATTTATGGAGGCAAAACACTGCCACCTGGCCTGAAGAAGGAGGCCTTGCAGGTCAAGATGATTATTACCGATATCCTGCAGAGGGGGGCCAAAGGGGATTTCTAGTCCGCATTGAACAGGTTTTAATTATTAACATATTATGATATAATAATATTCAATCAAGCAATTCCATTTCCTAAGCGGTGATCTTTATGACGGAAAAAACAGGCTCTGCGGCTGATGAAAAGGATAAACCAGCTCAACAGGATAAGAAGGATGATAATACAACCGGTAAGCCGGCAGCCTGGTCATTTGATGATGAAGTTTCAATCAACAGTATAGAAAAGATATACCAGGTATTTTCTGCCAGCGCCAAACGCTGGGAGGCCATCGTTTATCCCTCGTTATTTGCTTTTATACTCCTGGCCGTTTATGGCTTTTACCTGATCTACAGTCTGACCACGGATGTCGACAAGGTTGTCAGACAGATGGACGTTATCTCTGTGAACATGGTGCTAATCTCCAGGAATATAGATTCAATGGCCCAGAGTGTGGGAAAAATGACGGATTCAGTTAACAAGATGGGCAATACACTGGGTAGTCAGTTGCAGGAAATGCACATTATGAACAAGAATGCCGCTGACATGAACAGGTCACTGCATTTGATGAATGTTTCCATTTACCAGATGCGAAGGGATATGTCGATAATGAATCGTAATGTATCAAGGCCCATGAATTTCATGAATAGCTTTATGCCGTGGTAGTATTGTAGCCACATTCAATTGTCGCAGGATACGCCATGTGGTTTTCATCTAATAAACTAAGTGCCCGGCTGAAAGAACTGGAACAACATCTGAGGAATGAGAACCCCCTGCTGGTATCTGTTGTCAGAAGTTTTCACAAGCTCGATAAGGTTGGCTATGCCACAGGTTTACTTGATCAGGGTGAATCCTACGCGAACCAGATTTCATGGTGGCCGCTGATATCAATACTGGGAACGTTCTCTGCCGGTAAATCCACGTTTATTAATTACTATGTAGGCAAAAAAATACAGGAAACCGGTAACCAGGCAGTCGATGACAAGTTTACGGTTATCTGTTTCAGCGAAGAAGGGGAGTCCAGGGTATTACCGGGTATCGCACTGGATTCAGATCCCCGTTTCCCTTTTTATCAGATCAGTAATAACATAGAAGCGGTTTCTCCGGGTGAAGGGCAGAAAATCGACTCCTACCTGCAGCTGAAAACCTGCCCAAGCGAGATTATGCGCGGGAAGATCCTGATAGATTCCCCCGGTTTTGACGCCGATGACCAAAGGCAAGCCATTTTACGCAGTACAGAACATATTATTAACCTGTCTGACCTGGTTCTGGTCTTTTTTGATGCCCGGCATCCAGAGCCGGGGGCCATGCGTGAAACCCTGAAACATCTGGTATCAGAAACCATAGAAAGACAGGACTCCTCCAAGTTTCTGTTTATTTTGAACCAGATGGACACCTCGGCACGGGAAGATAATCCTGAAGAAGTGGTTGCCTCCTGGCAACGCGCGCTGGCGCAGGAAGGATTGACTGCCGGAAAATTTTATATGATTTTTAATCCGGATGTTGCTGTGCCGATTGAAAATGATGAGTTACGCAAACGTTATGAAGAAAAACGTGACAAGGATCTCGGCGCGATCAAGGAGCGTATGGCAAATGTCAGCGTGGAGCGCTCGTACCGTATTATTTCCCTGCTCGACAAGACGGTCAAGGAGCTCGAGCAGGACTGGATGCCCCGCCTGCGCGAGTGCGTGAAACGGTGGCGAACCCGTGTGCTGTGGGTGGATATCCTCGTGTACTCACTGTTTCTATCCCTGTTTATAGGGGGTACAGTCTCTCTGGATTACTGGAATGATTTCAGCTTTGAGCCTCCCTGGCTGGTGAATATTCAGGATGTTCGCTGGAAATACCTGATGATTGCGGCAGGCGCATTACTAGTTGTATACCTGCACCACATGTCACGAAGAATTGCTGCCAATATGGTTATACGCTGGATAGGCAAGCAGTTTGGTTCGGATGAAGGCAGTGGCAGGCTGATCAAGGCCTTTTTAAAAAACACCCGTCCATGGCGAAGTATATTTGCGGCAGATCCGGTCGGGTGGGGCAGGAGAACCAGCAAGATTACAAAAGAAGTCATTGATGAGGCAGACAAGTTTGTGCAGGTATTGAATGACCAGTTTACCAACCCGTCAGGTGATTCGAAAAAATCTGAACCTTGAATTCCAAAGGGGTTTAATACCTGACATGAGCCGTATGATGCCCGGGTTTTATTGATGAAGTTTATTCATAATATGATAAAACCACTGACTCAAAGTGGTCGTGATTTACTTCCAATTATTCTGGTGGTGATATTTTTTCAGTTGTTTATTCTCAAACAACCCTTTCATGATGTCGGGAAGGTCCTCACCGGTGTATTTTTTGTCCTGATGGGTATGAGCCTGTTTATACGAGGTCTCGAAATGGGGCTGTTTCCTGCCGGTGGGTCACTGGCCTATGCCTTCGCGCGAAAAGGCAGTCTGTTCTGGCTGCTGGTCTTTGCATTTTCACTGGGTTTTGGTACGACTATTGCGGAACCGGCACTGATTTCAGTTGCAAATGAAGCTGCTACCGTCGCCGCAGAAGGTGGAATGATCCCGCCGGATGAGGCTTCAAAGGAATCCTATGCCACTGGCTTGAGGCTGACGGTGGCAATATCGGTTGGTTTTGCAATTCTGGTAGGCGTGATCAGGATTATAAAGGGCTGGCCAATTCATTTTCTTATTATTGCAGGGTATATAGGTGTTGTTGTGATGACGGCCTTTGCGCCCAAGGAGATTATCGGTATTGCCTATGATTCGGGTGGTGTAACAACCTCGACCATCACGGTTCCACTCGTAACCGCACTGGGCGTCGGACTCGCATCGAGTATCAGTGGTCGAAATCCACTCATTGACGGGTTTGGCCTTATTGCGTTTGCCTCATTAACGCCAATGATATTTGTCATGGCCTACGGGATGATTATCTGATGCAGTTTATTGTCGAGATATTGTCTATTATTCTGAGTACCGTGATTGATATTGTGCCTATTGTAGTTATTATTTTCGGCTTCCAGTACTTCGTCATTAAACGACCCATGCCTAATTTAAAGGAGGTGGCAATCGGGATATTGTACGTTTTGCTGGGCCTTTCTTTTTTCCTTGTGGGCCTGGAAGAGGCCTTGTTTCCGATTGGGAAATCGATGGCCCAGCAATTAACCGATCCGGAATTTATCAGGGCCGGACTGTCAACCGCGGGCAAAGTCTTGCAGTGGGATGACTATGGTTGGGTTTATCTGTTTGCGGCCGCAATAGGTTTTGCTACAACAATTGCAGAGCCATCACTGATAGCGGTTGCGATTATGGCGAATGATGTATCTGGAGGCAGTATCGGCAAACGCGGGCTGAGGATTTCAGTGGCGATCGGGGTCGCTATCGGCATTACATTAGGTGTATACCGGATCATATCGGGAACACCACTGCATTATTATATTATTGTCGGTTATATTATTGTGGTTATACAGACATTTTTTGTACCCAAGATTATCGTAGGCCTTGCATTTGACTCAGGCGGGGTGACTACATCAACGGTGACCGTGCCCATGGTTACGGCATTGGGGCTGGGGTTGGCATCAACTATTCCAGGTAGAAACCCGTTACTTGACGGCTTTGGATTAATAGCTTTTGCGAGCCTGTTTCCTATAATTTCAGTTATGTTATATGCGCAGGCGAGTGAATGGATTGCGGGTGGGAAGAAAATTCCAGTGATGCAACATGAAAATAAAGGAGAAAAATAATGCACTTCAAACTGATTATTTCCTTTGTGGAAGATGATAAAACAAATGCAATAATGGAGGCGGCAAGAAAAGGAGGTGCAACCGGTGCAACTGTAATTAATCACGCCAGGGGAGAAGGACTGAATAAAACCAAAACATTCTTTGGTTTGAGTCTGGAAACCCAGCGGGATGTCGTTTTATTTCTGGTGGAGGAACACCTGAGCAGGAAGATACTTGAATTGCTTAATGAAGTTGGTGAATTCGAGGAAAGACCGGGTACGGGTATAGCGATCCAGATTGATGTGGAAGATGCAGTCGGTGTATCACAACAGGTTCAGAGATTATCCGGAGTGGTGGAGGAAGAGATATGAGTGACCGTGAGATTATTCGGGTAAGAGATGTAATGAAAAATAAATTTGATATGATTGATGGCATGGCAACAATCAAGGAAGCCTTGAGCGCCATGAAACATATCGAAACAAAATCGCTGCTGGTAAATAAACGCAATGATAATGATGAATATGGAATACTGTTAATTTCAGATATTGCCCGGCATGTACTGGCAAAAGACAGGTCACCAGATCGCGTGAATGTATACGAGATTATGTCAAAACCCGTGGTCAGCATTGATCCGGATATGGATATTCGATACTGCGCGAGGATGTTTGATCGTTTTAACCTGTCTCGAGCACCAGTCCTGGAAAACGGTGAAGTGATTGGCATTGTCAGTTATACGGATATGGTGTTAAAGGGTTTGTTTAAATAGCTAAATTTAAAGAGTCGATATTCATGCCGGGAGCCAGGCCGAATAATATAGCAGAGCAGGATCGGGTATTGATTGAGCGGTTTTGTGACATGCTGTGGATGGAGAACGGTCTGAGCAGGAATACCCTGTTATCCTATGAAAGTGATCTCTCCGGTTTTTCAAAATGGCTGGCCTGTCTTTCATACCACTCTTCTTCTGCGAATACCGGCCTGCTTTCTGTGAGCCGTGAAAATTTGCTGTCCTACCTGGCCAGCAGGGTACGGGATGGATCAAAGCCCAGATCCACTGCCCGTTTTGTCTCATCAATCAGGCGGTTTTACCGATTTCTGGTTCGTGACAATCTGATTGACTCAGACCCGAGTGTGCAGATAGAAACCCCAAAACTGGGCCGCTCCCTGCCACATACATTGTCAGAGACTGAAGTTGAAAGATTGCTGGAATCTCCTGACCTTGAAAAGCTGGAAGGCTTCAGGGACAGGGTCATGCTGGAGGTTTTATATGCAACAGGCTTGCGTGTTTCCGAACTGGTTGGGTTGACGACAAAACAGGTCAATATCAGGCAGGGGACAGTGCGTATTACCGGAAAAGGTAACAAGGAGCGGCTTGTTCCTCTTGGTGAAGAGGCAATGGAGTGGCTGGATAGATACATGAAAGACACACGCAAGGGTCTGTTGAAAGGAGGAACCTGTGATGCCCTTTTCCCAACCAGAAGGGCCTCGATTATGACGCGTCAGGCCTTCTGGTATTGTCTAAAAAAATATGCAAGGATAGCAAGTATAGATTCGGAAATATCACCTCATACCTTGCGGCATGCCTTTGCATCGCATTTACTTAACCACGGTGCGGATTTAAGGGTAGTGCAGTTATTGCTGGGACATTCTGATTTATCAACCACGCAGATATACACACATGTTGCCAGGGAACGCCTGAAGGAACTGCATGCACTTCATCATCCCCGAGGGTAAACCTTATTTTAAATAAAAAGGCACATTATTTTTTTATTCTACTGTGCAAATTCAAGAATCCAGGAAACATTTATATATGAGCAAAATTGCAAAATTATCCATATTTGTACTGTTAACATCCATGCTGAGTCATTTGTCTCTGGCAGCCCAGGTAAAACAGGTGACAGATGCAGATTTTAGAAAAAATCTTACGGTATATTTTCCCGGTCTTGTCCCCAACAGCGTCAGATATACGCCGGTGGAAGGCTTATATGAAGTCATAGTGGGTGCACGTGTATATTATTTCAGCAAGGATGCGCGCTATCTTCTCGATGCCAATATTATGGACCTGAAAACAGGAAAGAATCTGACAAAACCCAGTCTTTACGCTGCCAGAAAGGGCTCTCTGGACAGGGTTGGCGAAAAAAATATGCTTATCTTTACACCCAAAAACCCAAAGTACACGATTTCCGTGTTTACGGATCTCGATTGTGTTTATTGCAGGAAACTGCATAGCCAGATGAAGCAATATAATAAACTGGGTATTGCTATACGGTATCTTTTTTTCCCACGCGCAGGAATTGGTTCATCCAGCTACAAGAAGGCCGTGTCTGTATGGTGTTCCAGAGACAGGAAAAAGGCATTCACGGTGGCCGCTTCAGGTGATGTTATTCCAGAGAAAACATGCAAGAACCCCGTGAACGAGCATCTCGCCCTGGTCAAGCAAATGGCGCTTACCGGCACACCTGCAATCATTTTTCCAGACGGACGGTTGATCCAGAGTTATATATCACCACGTGAGTTATTGGAGATCCTGAACAAACAAACCCGTCGGGCTGCTAATTGATATTTAATATTGGATATTATCTGAAAGTGACGTAGGGAATATCCTACAAAAAATTAAACTAAGTCTAATTAATAACATAAGCTTATGTTTAAATTATTTAAGATAAATAAGTAAATGCTTATATAATAAGTTAACATATTATAAATAACTAAATTATAAATTGATTTCTGATACAGAATGTAGAGAATAAAGGCCTAGCAAGGTTGCGAGGGATCAGACAGGAAATTGTCAAATGGAATTGTGAGGAAACGGAGTTCCTGGAATGGATAAAGGCGGTCGATAATCGGCCGCCTTTTTTTATTTTTCCAGGTATTGCAGTTTGTCCGGTTTACCATCCCATTCTTCGGCATCATCTGGTGGGGCAATCTGTTCAGTTATGACGGGCCAGACTTCAGACAGTTCCTTATTCAATTCCAGAAAATGGGACTGATCCTCGGGTAAGTCGTCCTCTGCAAAAATAGCTTCAGCAGGACATTCAGGTTCACACAGACTACAGTCAATGCATTCTTCAGGGTCGATGGCCAGAAAATTAGGACCTTCGTGGAAACAGTCTACGGGGCATACTTCAACGCAATCTGTATATTTACAGCGGATACAATTGTCAGTAACGATATAGGTCATGCAAGGGCCTTCATACAGTGAAATATTGGAATTACTTGCTTGATATGTTACTTAAAAACAGTCTCCATTGAAAGAATAATCCCGAAATCATCAGCTGGGGGGGGTGTCGTTTGTGTCATTTATCGCCGATTGCAGGTATTTCTTGCGCGTTCACCAAATACGCAGTCGCTTACAAGCGGCCGCTATGGCTAGATAATCATGAGTGATAATAGCCTTGCTGTCGGTGCGATATTGGTGTGGTCAACCGGTGAAGCCAGGTTTAATCATTTGTTACTGCTGTCCCGTTAACTTTATGAAGCACATAACAATGTGAGGACATGGAATCGGTAAGTCTGATCAAGACCGTCTGCCGCAGCCGGGCCGCCATGGATGGCATGTTTTGCGTGTCTTGATCGGGCTTACCGGTTTCATGTCCGGATTGCGGGTTAGCCCAAAGCGTATTTGCCGCCTGCATTTTAACTGTATTCGTTACATGTTAATGGGACAGTCGTGATCATTTTTATATAATTCGCTGTGATTTCTGCCGTTCTCTTTAGCGAAATACAAGGCCTTATCCGCACATTTTATAAAGCTTGCGCTGCTGGATTTGCTATCCGGGATGTATGAATAGACCCCGAGACTTATTGATACATGTTCGCTGACACTGGACGAACCATGTTCGATTTTAAGTGATGAAATCGCCTGGTTGAGGTTATTCGCAAGTTTCATTGCGCCCGCCTCATCCGTCGATGGGGCGATGACGGCAAATTCCTCACCACCGTAGCGTGCCACCAGGTCTGCTGGCCTGGTGGCTATTTCTTTAAGGGCCTCTGCAACCCTGGTCAGGCAGCCATCACCCTTCAGGTGGCCATAGGTATCATTAAACAGCTTGAAAAAATCGATATCAATTAATATCAGTGTGAGTGGTTTATTCTCCCGGTTAGCTGTTTCGATTGCTTGCTCCAGTGTTGCGTCAAAAATTCTTCTGTTTGCCAGCTGTGTCAGGCTGTCCAGTGAAGAAAGTCTTTCCAGCTCAGCATTTGTTTTTTCCAGTTGTTTTTGCATCTCACTTAATGCGAAGAAAGCAGCATTACGTTCCAGCTGGAGCATATACTGTTTGGCGTGTGAACGTATCCTGGCAATGAGTTCAATTTTATCCGGGAGTTTTACCAGGTAATCATTTGCGCCATATTGAAAGGCATCACGTTTGACTGCGGGGTCCTCTTTACTGGACAGTACAATGATAGGAATATTTTTGGTTTCATCATTGCCACGATAAAATCGTACCAGCGTCATGCCATCCACATCAGGCAAGACAAGATCCTGTAAAATGACTGTAGGCTGAAGTTCTGTAGCGAGGGTAATGGCATTGGCCGGGTCATCAGAATAATGAAGCTCGATATCTTCCTCATCACTCAGCATATCCTTTATTCCCTCAGCCACAATAGCCTGGTCATCTATTAGCAGGACCTTGATGGTTTTACTAAGATTCAGGCCCATATCCAGTTGTAATGTTCGATCATCCATATATTTAACCATCCGCAGAGGTTCTGATCTTTATACTGGCTGCCGTGTATACTTCATCTTCAATAGCAGCCGATATGGCCTGTACAGGCAAGACCAATTGGGCGGCATTTGCCATGATTGCGGCACGTGGCATACCAAAAACTGCACAAGTTTCTTCATTCTGTGCGATGGTCACTCCCCCCCTGTTTTTAATATTAAGCAGTCCTTTAGCACCATCGTAACCCATACCCGTTAATAACACACCAATTACCTTGCCGTGCCAGTAGTTAACGACGCTATCAAAAAAAATGTCGATAGAGGGTCTGTATGCATATTCGACAGGATGTTGAGTATATTGAAATTTATTATATTTATTTACAGTTATATGCTTATCGCCACCAGCCACATAGATTTTCCCTGGCATGGGTTTATCACCGCTTTTTGCTATAGATACACCCAGTTTGCATTGAGCATCGAGCCACTCTGCCAGCCCTGAGATAAAATTTTTGTCTACATGTTGTACGATGACATATGTGGCTTCTGAATCTTCAGGTATGCCGGAAAGTATAATGCTTAATGCCCCCGGCCCTCCGGTAGATGAGCCAATGCATACTATCGGTTTTCTTGTTATATCGGGCGAGCATGAAAGATCCCTGCCTGGTAATGGCCTGACAGTAGCAGTAACCAGTTTTTCAATCATGGATAGCTTTGCGAGAAAATTGTCCAGGCTGGAATGTGTATTTGTATTGGAAAGATTGGGTGTGGTGATTGCGTCCAGCGCACCAGAGGCCATGGCGCTGAAGACCATGCCGGCATTACCTTCAACACTGGCGGTGACCAGCAGGATAGCACAGGGAGAGCTCTTCATGATTTTCTTTGTCGCTTCAACGCCATTCATACCAGGCATAATCAAATCCATTAGAATGAGATCAGGAGGGCTTGTGCTGTTTTTCTCGACAGCAACAGAACCATCATCAGCGGTCCAGATCACGTTATGGGTGCTGTATATAGAGATAATCTGTTCCAGTAACCGCGTGATAGACGGATTATCATTGACTATAGAAATATTCATTGGGTGGGCTCTCCGATTAAATCCGATACTGCGTCAATAAGACTTTCATCATGAAAACTTCCTTTTGTGAGGTAGTAATCTGCACCGACCTCAAGCCCGGCCTGTCTGTCTTCAGGGTTATCCTTATAGGAAACAATCATGACGGGTATTGATTGCAGTCTGTTATCGGCTTTGATATTAGACACCAGCTCAATCCCGTTCATGCGGGGCATGTCAATGTCTGTAATGACAAGGTCATAATCATATTGTCTGATTTTGTTCCAGCCATCAGCTCCATCAATCGCCGTGTCAACATTATATCCATGTGTTTCAAGCAGATTTTTTTCGACTTCGCGAACGGTAAGTGAATCATCGATAACCAGTATTTTCTGGATATTGATTTGCTGTTGGGTCTGTTTACTTCGGTCTATATTACCGATTCTGTTACCACTGATCATTTCATGGATATTGACAAGCAGGTCATCTACATCGAGTATGAATACCGGTTGACCATCATCGGTGACCGCTACGGCGCTGATATTTTTCAGTTTACCCAAACGTTGATCGATGACGTGAAGGGCAAATTTTTCTTCTCCAATGATGTTATCCACTGCAAAGGCATAATGTTCACCACGTTCTGAAAATATTATTACATTCAATTCATCCGTATTGTTGTGTGTATCAATGCAGTATTCAAGCGCTGTATTGGCGTTTATAAGGCTTATGTCCTGATTGTTGTACTTGATTAATTGTTTATTTTCAATGGAAAAAATATCGTCCTTTGATGTAGTGGTAATTGAATGAATTCTTGACAGGGGTATTGCGTAATATTCATTGCCAATCAGTATCAGTAATGTGTGTAGCACTGAAAGTGTCACCGGGAGTTGCAGAAGGACTGAGAGCCCCGTTCCAGGTGTACTGCGGCTTTGTATCTTTCCTCTCATTTCCGTAACAGCGTTATGTACAATATCGAGTCCCACGCCCCGCCCGGAGAATTCAGTAACATCAGTTCGCGTTGAGAAACCCGGTAGAAACAAAAAGTCCAGGAGTTCAGACTCCGATAACTTGTCAGCCATGCTGCTGCTTACATGTCCTTCTTCAATAATCTTTTTCTGGAGTCTCTCGGTATTGATGCCACGACCATCATCTTCAATGGATATATTAAGCCGACCTGAATTGTGCATGGCTGTAATTGTGATCGTGCCATATTTGTTTTTTCCATTAGCAATGCGTTCTTCAGGTGGTTCAATTCCATGATCAATTGCATTGCGGATCAAATGTGTCAGTGGCGCCTCCAGTTTGTCCAGTATGTCGCTGTCAACCAGGGTATCCAGCCCGTTAATGGTCAACCTGACTTGTTTGCCAAGCGTGTGAGATACGTCACGAACCATTCTTTTGAATCCATGCACGCCATTACTGAATGATCTCATTCGGCTTGCTATTACTTCCTGATTTAATCTGGATGTCAGATTGAAAGACTTTCTGTTAAATTCCTCCAGCTGGTTGATATTTGTACTGAGTGCTTGCCTGCAATTATCAATTCTGGTTTCGGTTTCAATTGCAATGGAATACAGTTCGTCCGGCGCTTCAAGATCATCCAGTATATATTTAAGGTGTGCCATATTTGAGGCAAGTTCGGTCTGTCGTTTCTTCAGGGTATGCAATGAACTCATGTGGTTTTCCAGCCAGTGGTTGGAAACCAGAATTTCATTGGATAATGCCATGAGTGTATTCAGGCGGTCGGAGCGAATTCTGACTGAAGATTCAGATGGCGAATTGGAATTTGATGACAGCTGCTTGCTGTCGTCATTTCGGGAACCTGCGAGATCCTGATTTTTACTGCCAATTTCAAGGGCACTGAGTGCTGATGAATCATATTTATTACCATTGGATATATTTTCAAGTACATTGGCCGCCAGCAGGATACTGGAGGAATTACCGGAAAGCCATGATTCTATATCGGCATCATCCAGTTTGTGCAGTTTATCCAGAATATCATTACAGGTAAGCAAAATATCAATAGCGGCATGATCAAGACTGATGATACTTTTGCCGGTATTAACAAAACAATCTTCCATTTTATGTGCAAGTGTAACAATATCATCAAGCCCAATCATTCGGGCAGCACCTTTTATTGAGTGTGCGGCCCGCATAAGTGGCTCTATCAGGCTATTATTACCCGGATTATCCTCAAGCAAAAGAAGATTATCATTGATTAATTGAGCCTGTGCCTCTGCTTCTATTTTAAACAGGCCAAGCATTTTTACATCTATATCCGATTTGGTATTCTTTTGTTTACCACTGCCCTTATCACCATTAATACCCTTGTTCTCACAAGAAGGTTTGGTTTTAGATGATTCTGACAGGCTGTTTATTAGTTCGTTTATTGCCGCTGAGTGGGTATCAAACCAGGTTTCTGCATCTATAAATTCTGTATTATTAAGACCGCTAAGTAATGAAAGTCCCTTCAGGAGTAATGTATGAATATCGTTATTGTCTGATCTGCCATTTTTCAGTAGTAGTGTCAGTGACCTGGATATCTGGTCAGTTAACTCTGTAATATATGGTATTTTACAGAGTTTGGCCCCACCATTGATCGCCTGTGTAAATTGTATTATTTTTTCCAGTTCTGTATCACTGCAATCTTCAAAGGAGCCCGCTTCAAGTATTTCTGATATTTTCTCACTTTGAGTGGTAGCATCGCCTACATAGAGGCTGTACATATTCTGATCAATTAATAATTCGACTGTACTCATGATGTACGCTCTGAAATACAGTTCTGAAGATTTTTTTCGTTAATAAGACCGATATGAAACTTATTGTGTTCAAAGACCGAACTTATCAGGTTATTGGCAGACATTGTCAGTGATACGGGTGCCTGTCCCATTTCATTACTGGATATTCTGAATATACCCATGATCTCGTCTACCTTGATGACATATTTACCTGACTCAAGTGAAATCACCATCATTCGACCAGTACCATTGTCTGCTGATGGTTCTCTGACGCCTGTAAATACGAGCGGCTTCAGGGAAAGACAGATTTCAAGTTCTCCCATGATATTCACCAGCCCAAGCAGGAGAGAATTTTTATTGTGCGGGATACTGTGTACATTTTCATTTTCATTTATTTTATCCAGTATAAAAGTATTGAATGCAAACCATTCGTCATCAATTCTGAAAATAATGCACGAAACGGTGGTGGTATCTTCATCATTTTTTGATTCCCTGTATAACCGGGTATTGCTCTGGATATACCCATCCGGTATCGCCCTGTCCAGGAGATTCAGGCCATTTTCAATATACGTATCACAGTTTCTGCAATGGATTACGTACTCAAGCCTTGAGCAAATATCATCCCCTCGTCTCCAGACGCCTATTTTATTCCAGCAGTCATTTATATTTTCTTTGTCCTGACTCATTTTAAACTATCCTGCTAATTACGGGCCTGGTATTTTTCAGCGCGCTTCATTAAAAGGTCGGCATTATCTTTATCGCCTTTTTGATTAAGCAACAGCGACAGGTGGGCCAGTGCCTCATGATTTTTTGGCTCCAGGAACAGGGCCTTACGCAAGCATTTCTCGCCTTCTTCCAGACGATTATCGGCACCATGAATAATGCCCATTAATGTATAACATTCGGCAGACGGGGACATGGAGTCAATCTTGCTACAAATGGCCAGCGCTTCGGCATAGTGCCCGATATTAGCCAGATTCCTTGCCTCTTCCATATTGTTAGTTGTATCAGGCTGTTTTTTTTTCGGCGAAGCATGTATTTCAGATCGCTTGTTTATTACTCTCGTTTTGACTGCCGGGCTGGCTGGTAAAGTTCGTTTAAATGTGAATGGCCGGGGATTTCCTTTCACCTGATAATTGCCAGGTTTTTTATTTCTGGTCTTGATGAAGCCAAAAGATCGAACGGTGTTACACGGTGTATATTTGTCTGCTGGAACGATGCTTGCTTCCGAGTGGCCTATCAACAGCAGGCCATTATTTTTCAAGGCACGATGTATTTTTCCAATGGCGATGTTTTTTCTTTCTGAATTAAAATATATCAATAAATTTCTGCAAAAAATAACGTCATAGTAATCGGGGATGGCGAGTACCTGCGGGTTGAAGATATTGAGTCTGGAAAAGTTAATATTACTTTTTAATTTATCATCAATGCTGTACTGATCACCATATAATTTAAAATATCTTGTAATGTATAAGTCCGGTGTTTCCTTGCGAAATGAATTTCCCCGATATAAGCCATTATTGGCATGTTCTATATTTTTTTGACTGATATCAAATGCATCAATAAGAAATGAGTCGGGGCTGAGGCCTTTTTCATGTAATGTTATAGCGGCAGAATATGCCTCTTCACCAGTTGACGAGGGCAGACTGAGTATCCTTACCGGTTGATCAGGCTTCATGGTATTTAATGTAAATCTTGCCAGTTCATCAAACGCAGACAGATCCCTGAAGAACCAGGTTTCCGGGATAATTATTTCTTCTATTAATTTTTCTCGTGCATCCCACGAGTTTTCCAGGAGTATTATATAGTCAGTCAGTGAGCTTATGGATAATTCCTGCATGCAATTATTGGCGGCATTCGAAAATGCCAGCTCACCCATGGAATGAACATCTATCCCGGTTTCCTTATAGATGATGTCAATTATTTTCTTGATGCTCATAAGCAGGTATTGTCTTCGTTATGCGGCATTTATGGCAGCCATCAGGCAATTGGCTTCCTGTGGAAGAAGCTTTTCAACATCAAGGATCTGAATCTCACCATCATGATCATTGAATATTTTACCAAGATAGGCATCATGTTCCTCCGTTAGTGTATGGTTTGATATATCACTAAATTCAGCATTGATAGTTTTGTTTACCTTTTCGGCTATAAGTCCAACATATTTCGGGGATCTTTCCTCACTATTGGACAACACGATGATTCGTGTGCATATATTGAGAGAAGACGGCTTGTTGAATAAAAGCATATTTGTATCAATAACAGGAATGCTGGTTCCCCTGTAATTAAACAGGCCGGAAATATAAGGCCTGGTTTTGGGTACATTTATTAATTCGACTAACGGTGTTATTTCTACGATATGCTTTGCAGAAATAGCAAACCTTTGATCGTCTGCCTGAAACAATATAAGTAGCTTCTTAGCCATCTTTACGGACTTTGAATATGGACACCGATGCCTGTAAGCCGTTAGCAGCATCTTTTAGTTGCTGGATAGAACGGCCTGATTGGCGTAAAGAGTCGGCTGTCTGGTGTGCTGTTTCATTAAGCTGGATCATGCTGTCACTTATCTGTTCACCACCCAGTGATTGTGATTGCATACCTTCTGTAACACTTTCAAATCTTGGAGTCAGTGCCTGGACTTCATTTATGATGCTGCCTAGCTGACCGCCGATCTGGCCCATTTCATCGACACCCCGGCTGACGTCATCGGAAAACTTGTCCATTCCCATTACCCCGGCAGATACAGCAGACTGCATTTCCTTGATCATTTGCTCTATATCCCATGTTGCAACGGCCGTCTGATCAGCCAGTCTCCTGATTTCCGTTGCGACGACGGCGAAGCCTTTACCGTATTCACCTGCCTTCTCGGCCTCAATGGCGGCATTAAGGGATAGCAGGTTGGTTTGGTCAGCAACTTTATTAATTGTTGTAACCACGGTGTTGATATTGGAGGCCTTCTCATTGAGCACGGAAAGTTTGGATGCAATATTGTCTGTTGATTTGCTCATCTGTCTCATGGCTTCTTCCATGCGGGCAAGTGCGTTCTGGCCTTCGGCAGCAGACCCGGTGGTGTTTTCGGCTACTGTACTGATTTCCTGCATTGTACTTAGCAGTTCCTTTGATGTTGCAGAAATTTCGGTTACTGTCGCCATGATTTCATTGGTACTGGCTGCCTGTTCGCTGACAGTGGCTTCCTGTTGCTTGGCGGTTGCTGCAATTTCAGTTGATGAGGAATTAACCTTGATGCCGGACTGCATTACCTGTGAAACCAGTTTATTCAGGTTATCAACCATTTGCTGGGTATCCTGTGCCAGTTGGTCGATATCCTCGCCTGTATCAAAATCGGAAATATTTTCAATTTGCCCGGTAAGATCGCCTTTCGCCGCCTTGGTCACAACGCCGAGTATGGTGTTGACTTTTCCCTTCAGGCTCTCGGTTGCCTTCTTTTCTCGCTCTATCGATTCCCGCAAGGTGTCTGCCATTACATTGAATGTTTTGGCAATATTGTGGATTGCATCACCGTTATTGGAATCCTCGATGTGTTTGAGTGTTTCTTTTTCGTGGCTCATTGATTGCATAATCAATTTTATAGATTTAACACTCTGATCGACCACCCTGGTCATGGGATTGATAATGCCACTCATCAGCATGTATGCCAGAAGAATGACACTGGCCATTGCAACTGCCAGCATGCTGATAACGGCAATGCTGGTGGTCCTTGCATTATTGATAAGGGCATTACTGGTTTGCCGGATATTGTTTTTTTGTCTTGCAACCAGCGAATCAAGCCCGGTTTTTAACCTGGTGAGTATGGGGCCTACCTTGCTTCGGATCAGATAGGCATCCTGTCGCCAGGTATCACTACCATGCAGTTTTATCAAGACAGGCAGGCGTTCCTTGAACTGGGCAGTTGCGCTGTTTATTTCATCCAGTGCGGCTTCCTGTTCTATCGACAGGTGGTCTGAATAATTGGCCTTGATATCCTGCAGGAGTGAGTCAAACAATTCGGAATAGTTTTTGATTTCATCCAGGGCAACCTTGTTCCTGAAACCCAGGTAGGAGCGTGTGCCGCTCATTACCCTTGCCCATGCATAGCGCATTTGGTAAACCTTGCTGATGAATTTAATGCTGACTTTATTTCTTGAGTGTTCATCTTCATCTGGAATAAGCTGGACTACATTTTGTAGAATGGCCTGGCTGACGGGGTTAATTTTTCGGGTAGAAAAATCCATACCGGGGAAATTTTTCTGGTCATTGCTGGCGAGTTCAGTCAGGGTTACGTGGTAGGATAGAAAGTCATTAAAATCATTTTCTATCTTTTTGACCATGGCTGAACTTTGTGAGTCAACTGCGATAGCCTTGTTTTTTTTCAGTTTTTTCAGGATCTTTTTTGAGTTATCCAGGTTATCTTCATACTGTTTTTTGAAGGTTTTATCCTGGCTGAGCAGATAGAACCCCAGGCCGGACATGGTGTTTTCAATGGTTTTTGAAAGCGCCATGGACAGAAAGGCCGTGGATTGCTGATCATGGACCACGTTACGTGTGCCTTCCTTGATATCAATCAGGCTGGTGACCGTCTTTACCGCGATGAGTCCGAGAATAACAAGGATGATGCCGAAGCCCGCAAACATTTTTTGCTTGATGCTCATGTGACTGATAATTGATAAATCTAGTTTCATAATGACAGATTCTCTATATTTTAATAATGTGACCATTTCTGATTTATCTGCAAATATCTAGAAACTGAAAAATCAATCGGATACAACAGAAAAACTGAATTCAGAAACTCGGTTTCATGTAAGGCTTTATCGGCAGGGAAATAAGGGTCTTGAGGGGTTTTTGAGGCCTAAATATCTGATTTTAGTTCGTAAATGAGTTTCAGTGCCTGAATGGGGGTGAGCTGGTCGGGTTGAATGGATTCAAGTCGGGTGATGGCGGGGTGGGCAGGGGTATGAAACAGCGACAGTTGCCGGACAGGTGATGATTCCCCGGCTTGTATCGATTCCCTGTTTTCCAGTTCTGCCAGCTTTTTTTTTGCAAAATCAATGACTTCTCCTGGTACTCCAGCCAGTGCGGCGACATGCAGTCCGTAACTACGATCAGCAGCCCCTTCCTTGACTGCATGCATAAAGACAATGGTTTCTCCATGTTCGACGGCATCAAGATGGACGTTTGTAATATTCTCGTGATCGTCCTCCAGCCCCGTCAATTCAAAATAATGCGTTGCAAACAAGGTAAATGCCCGGGTTCGTGATGCCAGATGCTCGGCGCAGGCCCATGCCAGGGACAGCCCATCATAGGTGCTGGTACCACGGCCGATTTCATCCATCAGAATCAGGCTGTTTGATGTGGCATTATTGAGGATGTTGGCCGTTTCTGTCATTTCGACCATGAAGGTAGACCGGCCGCTTGCCAGATCGTCGGAGGCGCCAATGCGGGTAAATATCCTGTCAATATTTCCTATTTTCGCACTGTCGGCCGGGACAAAACTGCCTGTAAAAGCCATCAGTGTAATCAGGGCGGTCTGTCTCATGTAAGTCGATTTACCGCCCATGTTGGGCCCGGTAATCATTAACATACGGCGTCCCTCACCGAGCAAGGTGTCGTTGGGGATAAAGACCACATCTGCAACCTTTTCAACAACAGGGTGTCGGCCACCCCTGATATCAATACCATCCATGTCAGCCAGTACCGGGCGGACATAATCCAGCGTGAGGGACCTCTCAGCCAGGTTACAAAGCACATCCAGTTCGGCCAGCCCGTTTGCGCATAATGACAAGGGTTTGTATGATTGCGAGAGGGTCTTCAGCAATTCTTCATAGAGCATTTTTTCACGTGCCAGTGCCTTTTCACGGGCACTGAGGATCTTGTCTTCAAATGATTTCAGCTCAGGGGTGATATAGCGTTCCACGTTCTTCAGGGTCTGTCGACGGATGTAATGTTCCGGGACGCGGGCAGATTGTGACTTCGACAATTCAATGTAGTAACCATGTACGCGGTTATAGCTTACCTTCAGCGTGGCGATTCCGGTGGCCTTTTTTTCCTGCTCTTCCAGGTTTATCAGGTATTGATCGGCATGCTGGCTAAGCATTTTCAGTTCATCCAGTTCATTGTCATAGCCTTTTGCGATGACACCACCATCCCGGATCAACATGGGAGGTTGTTCTATAATTGCCCTGGTCAGTAACTCGACAATCCCGGGGTGCCGGTTTATATCCGCAGCCAGATCCCGGCTGAGCCGACTATCAAGTTCATCAAGGATGGCATGCAGGTCAGGCAATTGTGCAAGTGAATCGCGCAGTGTAGACAGGTCACGGGGGCGGGCGCTGGCCATGATGATACGCGTCAGGATGCGTTCTATATCACCGATGCCATCCAGTAAGGGTTGTATGTCCGGATAGGCTTGTTGCAGGACCATTTCCTCAATACTGTCGTACCTTTGATTCAGTATTGAAGTGTCGCGCAGGGGGCGGTTTATCCAGCGCCGGATCAAACGACTGCCCATACAGGTTGTACAGTTATCCAGCACCCCGGCCAATGTAAAGTCATGCTGCCCGGAAAGGCTACGATCCAGCTCCAGGTTCTTTCGGGTCGATGCATCGAGAATGACGGCCTGTTCCCTGTTTTCGACAACCAGCCCATTGATATGTGGCAGCCTGGTTTTTTGTGTCTCTCTGGCATAATTGATCAGGCAGCCCGCGGCGCCAATCGCAACCGGCAGAGATTCACATCCGAAGCCCTTCAGGTCAAGTGTGCCAAATTGCCCGGTGAGTAGACGAGTGGCGGTTTCTGTTTCAAAGTTCCAGGGCGCACTGTATTTAAAACCCGGGTAGTTTTTCAACAGGGACTGGATACCGGCTTCTTCATTTACAAGCAATTCAGCCGGGTTTATTCTTTCCAGTTCACTGAAGAGCGCCTCCTCCCCGATAACCTCCAGAATACAAAAACGTCCATTGGTCATATCCAGAGTGGCAATGCCAAATCGCTCAGCCGATTGATTGACGGCGGTCAGCAGATTGTCTTTTCTTTCCTCAAGCAGGCTCTCATCCGTGATCGTCCCCGGGGTAATGATACGGACAACCTTTCTTTCTACCGGTCCCTTGCTGGTGGCAGGGTCACCAACCTGTTCGCAGACTGCGATGGATTCACCACGCCGGACCAGCCTGGACAAGTAGCTGTCAGCGGCATGGTAGGGAATGCCCGCCATGGGAATGGGCTCACCTGCAGACTGCCCCCTCGCAGTCAGGGTGATATCGAGCAGCCTGGATGCCTTCCTGGCATCGTCATAAAACAGCTCATAAAAATCACCCATTCTGTAAAACACAAGAATATCAGGATGTTGGGCCTTTATTCCTAGATACTGTCGCATCATGGGTGTGTGTTGTTCGGTTTTGTTCTTCATTAACCTACAATTATTTATTATAAGTGTATAATAACTATAAAGTTTATTTGTTTTTCTTGTTTCAGAAGCATTCATGAAATCGCATGAAGTTTCATGAGTTTTCAGAAAAAAGTGTAAGTAAAAGTGTAGGTTTTTTATTAGTGAATTATCCCTTTACAAAAACTTACACTTTTTCTTCCGAAAGACAATTATATCTTAGCAAGATCAAATTATCTGAATAAAAGAGGTGTTTATGTCTGCAAATGAAAAAGTACCGTTGAACTCAAGAAAAATTGCGGCAATGCCGGTACAAAAACCTTCTTTTATCGATATACGAGTCCATCCAATCAGTAATAAGCTTGTTCAGGTGGGTATTCTGGCCCAATCCGATCACCGATTCTGGAACATTCCGATCACCTAATCTGGTTTTAACCGATCATTGATTCTGGTTTTATTCGATCATTTTT
>VAPH01019552.1_pt1 | contig 54934 bp, 43 predicted proteins | sample 3393861 | NCBI WGS metagenome assembly VAPH01 (sample SAMN08290439, study PRJNA428436) | hydrothermal vent metagenome | isolation source: Deep-sea hydrothermal vent chimney | place: Atlantic Ocean: South-mid Altantic Ridge | reverse complement strand
CTCGAAGAACTTGATGAACGTCTGTCAAAAATGTGGGATACCGTCTCTCTCCTGAACGCAGTACTGGATGATGAGGTATTCAGGGAGAACTATCGGCTATGCCTGCCAATCCTCTCAGACTATACCACCCGTCTGACACAGAATAAGCAACTTTATCGCCGGTACCAATCCGTACAGGACAGTTCCTCTTTTGCAGATTTTGATCTGGCACAGCAGACACTGATAGAAAATGCACTTCGTGACTTTCGGCTCTCCGGTGTTGCACTGCCTGAGGCTAAAAAAGAAAGCTTCAGGGCAATACAGTCTGAACTCTCAACATTGAGTAACCGTTTTGAAAAAAACGTGCTTGATGCCACGGACCACTGGTTCCTGCACATCCTTGATGAGAAAAAACTCTCCGGTCTTCCCGGCACAGCGATTAGCCTTGCCAGAGAACAGGCCACTCGTAAAGCACTGGATGGTTGGGTATTCAGCCTGCAGGCGCCGTACTATATTCCCTTTATTATGTTTGCCGATGATCGTGTCCTACGCCGGCAGATGTATGAGGCCCATGTTACACGTGCCAGTGATGCAGGACCGGATGCCGGCCGCTGGGATAATTCTACAATTATTGACAATATACTTAAGCTGCGGCGGGAAAAAGCGGCTTTACTGGGCTTTGATGATTATGTCGATTATGCGCTACAGACACGTATGGCCGAAAATGGTCATACGGTAAGCGAATTTCTCTCACAGCTTTCAGCTGCCGCCAAACCCGCGGCTCAACGGGAACTTCTTGAGCTAAGTGCCTTTGCCTCGCAGGAGGGAATTTCGGAACTTCAGGCCTGGGATCTGCCCTATTACAGTGAAAAACTGCGCCAACGGCTTTATGACATCTCGCAGGAGGACGTGCGCCCCTGGTTTCCGCTGGATAGCGTTCTGCATGGGCTTTTTGAGGTCATTAATCGTCTTTTTGGGCTCACCGTCAAACGAAACAATAATGTCGAAATATGGCACACAGATGTGCGTTACTACGAGATTTGTGACAACGCGGGAGCGGTACGCGGGCGTTTTTTTCTTGATCTTTTCGCTCGCAAAGGAAAGCGCGGCGGGGCCTGGATGGGCGACGGCATTAGCTACAAAAAAACATCTAAAGAGGTACAGAAACCCCTTGCCTGGCTGGTAACAAACTTCAGCCCACCGGCGCCGGACAAGCCATCGCTGTTAAGCCATGATGAAGTCATCACCCTGTTCCATGAATTTGGCCATGGTCTGCATCATCTGCTGACGCGCGTTCCCTATCCGGCCGTCTCCGGTATCAATGGCGTCCCCTGGGATGCGGTTGAATTACCCAGCCAGATGATGGAAAACTGGGCCTGGCAAAATGAAGTATTGAAAATGATTTCTGGTCATTTCGAAACAGGTAAACCGCTGCCTGTAAAAATGGTCTCCCGCCTAAATGAGACAAAAATTTTCCAGGCCGGGATGTTGTTGCTGCGCCAGCTTGAATTCGCCCTGTTTGATTTGACTATCCATCAGGGAACGGTTTCTGTAGACGTACAGCAGACTCTCGATCAGGTTCGTGCAGAGGTTGCAGTCTTTATCCCGCCAGAGTTCAATCGCTTTCAAAATAGTTTCTCTCACATATTTTCCGGCGGTTATGCCTCTGGCTACTATAGCTATAGCTGGGCAGAAGTGCTTTCAGCTGATGCCTTCAGCCTGTTTGAGGAAAAAGGAATATTTGACTCAGATACGGCCCTGTCTTTCCTTAAAAATATATTGGAAAAAGGCGGTAGTCAGGATACTCTGACATTGTTCAGGGCCTTTCGCGGTCGTGACCCTGTGATTGATGCACTTCTGCGACACCGGGGGCTAACGGCCTAATGTAAACCACCCTGTAAGCAAGAGATATGGCATAATCGGCCAAAGGCAACCTGGAATTAGCTGCTGATCAATTCTGTGCATACAGACAGGGTGCCTCCATTAAATAGAACGCGCCATCACGGTGAGCGAAGCGCGGCAATCTCTTTGCTTGAAATCAGTCAGTTAGACATTGCTTCGTCACGACATTCCTCGCCATGACGACGCAAAGAGGAGTCCAAAAAAAGGCCTGTCTGGTCTATCCATTTCTGGAGAATTATTATATGCAAACGTGCAAAGTAGCGCTCATACAATTACTGACCGGAATTTTCGTCGTCCTTTTTCTGGTGTTTCTAAATTACAATTTTCTGCATGAATTTTATATTGAAAACCAGGAAACACTTGCCGGCCCTATCATCAATGGTTTCATACTTGTTCTGTTCTTTTCCGGGCTAATACGAATTATCCAGGGGTATAGTTTTTATTCACGTGAAGAGACTGCCTTAAAAAAATTTCGCAAGAACCTGACCCGTGATATTGATGAACTGGATGAAGGGATCTCCAGCCAGAGCATAATCGCACAGAGGTACCAACGCGTCAGAGAGCTGCAGAAAGCGGGCACAAATGTAGACCAAAATGCACTGGCCGCTACCTTGATTGCACAACAAAGCCTGAGAACCAGTTATCCCATTTTCATTAATAATATTCTTATTCTGGCAGGGGTATTCGGGACTATTATCTCTCTGTCGATTTCACTGGTCGGTGCCAATGAAATGATTTCCAGTGGTGGTAGCATCACTGGCATGACCACGGTTATACATGGCATGTCTACAGCATTATCTACCACCATGACGGCCATTTTCTGCTATGTATTTTTCCATTTTTTCTATAGCAAGCTGACAGATATCCAGACAAATATTCTAAGCCAGATCGAAGAAATCACCCAAAGCCTGCTAGACGGTCACAATGTTACCGAATCAGATGTTTTGAGAAATACAGATAATATTCTTCAGCAGTTGCAATCATTGATTACCGAAATGAAAAATACCCAGGTGGAAAATAGTCATGCCGCCATACAGCTTGCAAACGTTATTAAAATTTCCCAGCAAAACAATGGCAGTATTAATCACCATATGGACAGACTGGAAACACTGCTGCGTGATGGCTTCCGTTTGCCAAAACTTAAAGATTCATCAAAATGAGTGGCTTTGTGGATCTACGGCTTAATCGCCGTCGTGGTGAAGACGAGGGCTTCTGGCCCAGCTTTACTGACATCATGACAGTTATCGTGATGATCTTTCTGATGGGGATGGTCGTCGTCATACTGCAAAACATAGAAGTCACCAATAATATGAAAGCTGCTTTGCTGGAAAAACAGAAGGCTACCGAGCTGGCAGAATCGACCTCACAGGAAAAGAGCCTCGTAAGCAGCCAGCTATCTGAGGCAGAAGAAGAGCTGGCACGTCTGCGTATGTTGATAATTCTTGCCAACGACCGACGAAAAACTATGGAGGGCCAACTATCAACGGCTCAAAAGGAGCTACAATCCTTGGGCGATCTTTATTCTGCCCTGCAGGAAACGCATGACGCCGTAAGGCTTGAAAAAGAAAATGTTGATAAGCAGCTTGAAGACAAATCACGAATTCTGGCCCGTATTGAAGCCCAGCTGAAAAAACTGATTCAACAGCAGTCGGTATTAACATCAGACCTTGCGCGCAGTAAAGAAGCTCAGGAGCTCTCCGAAAACAAACTTGCTGTTATTGCCTTACAGGCCGCCGGTGCCGACCAGGAACTGGCCAGTATCCGTGGTGAATTCAGCACACTGCAGGTGAAATATGACAAACTTATAAAACCCGCCAGAACATCAAAAGGAAAACATGTTGTTGACGTTTATTACACAAAGAAAGGTTCGGCAGATCTCTACAAGATCAAGAACACAGGCCAGGCCTCAATGACTACCGTTAATTATAAACAACTTCACAGTCGGCTTGCCAAATTGAAAAAAAAATACGGTAAGAATCTCTATATTCGTTTAATCTTCCCGGAGGACAGCCGGCTTTCCTACAATGAAGCCTGGAAATTCTCAAAAGATATCCTGGGTAAATATGATTACTACCATACGAATTAATTTGATGGGAGAAGGAATAAGCATGAAAGCATAGATCAACGGTATAGTCCGAGACACCCAAAACCATGCCGAAAAAGTTCAAAGATCTCCTTTCACACAATTCTGTTTCCTATTCGAGACATCGTCCAGATTATCCTGACTTACTGTTCAAATATTTATCGTCTGTTTGCCGACAGCACCGGCTAGCATGGGATACGCTACCGGCTCTGGGGAAACCCGGAAACAAGGGCGTGTATGCAATGGCCGCTTTCCGTAAGGGTCTGGAAAAAACCTGAACGAGCCTCCGCACGATGATCGCTTCACTGTTATACTTCATTAACAGGTGAATATTTAGTGGCTAAACAATATCCGGGTATAACCGATGAATTGTCTGCTTTCATTGCAGATCAAAAAATATTTTTTGTTGGCACCGCCGCAGAAAGGGGCAGGCTGAATATCTCACCGAAGGGCATGGACTCATTACGTGTGATAAATGAAAACCGTGTCGTCTGGCTTAATCTTACCGGCAGTGGCAATGAAACGTCGGCACACATTCAACAGGTCAACCGCATGACGATCATGTTTTGTTCCTTTTCAGGGAACCCGGTAATTCTTCGTCTCTATGGCAGCGCCCGGGAAATTACTTCTGCGGACGAAGAATGGCGTGCGCTCTATTCATTATTTGCGCCTATACCAGGAAGCCGTCAGATATTCGATATTGATGTAGACCTGGTTCAAACCTCCTGTGGGATGGGCGTCCCTCTTTTTGATTATTCTGATGACCGAGACCTGCTTAATGACTGGGCACGTAAAAAAGGTAAAGAGGGGATAAAAAAATACTGGGAGGAGAATAATCAGCTAAGTATTGATGGTTTTCAGACAAACATACTGGAAAAAAACACCTGAAGCACCCCCGGCCCGTCTCTCCCATTATGATCTGTCTTTCGCGCGCTATCCAGTCGTCGTATTTGGCATTATTTGCAGCATGCTTGCCTGGTCCAGTACCGACGATAGTCCCAACACGTCAAATAGCAACATTTTACATCTCTAGCCGGGCTCCTTAATATCATCCCTATGAATCAGGATTCAATTAATCACTTCAACAAACGGCTTTTTCAGCTCCCAGATGAACTCCGGCAGAACGTGACCACCATCTTTAATGAAATCGCCGATCAATTACCTGATGAATCAAGCAACACCACAGATTGGCTCGGTGCTTTGCCAGCAGTCCTCAGCGGCAGCCCTTTTATTGTCAGCCTTATCCGCAGAGACTCGACATATTTAACTGAACTGATAGACAACGGCAGCCTCCTTGCACCCTTGGATACAAAGGCCTTATTCTCCACCGTGGAGGCCTCCCTTGCCGCCACAGAGAATGAGCAGGAAATGATGCACTGCCTGCGCTATGCACGTAATCAGGCCATGCTGCATATTGCCTTTCGTGACCTTGCCGGCTGGACAACACTCAACGAAGTAATGTCCAGCCTGACGAACACTGCCGTTGCCCTTCTTTCGGCAACACTGGCACAGTCATACGATCTGATCGCGGCGCGGTATGGCACACCCCTCGGCTCTGAATCTGGCAGTGCTCAACGCTTGATCATTCTGGGTATGGGCAAACTGGGTGGCGGTGAACTAAATTTTTCTTCCGATGTCGATCTGATTTTCTGCTTCCCTGAAAATGGCCAGAGCTCTGCCCGGAGGCCACTTTCAAACCAGGATTTTTTTAGCCGTCAGGCAAAATTATTTATAAAGTTGCTGACAACACAGACGGCCGATGGCTTCGTCTACCGTGTCGACACACGTCTGCGGCCAAACGGTAACAGTGGCCCCTTATGTCTATCATTCAATGCCATGGAAAATTACTATCAACTGCACGGCAGAGACTGGGAGCGGTACGCCTATATCAAAGCCAGCGTGGTTGCTGGTGATCGGGGAAAGGGGCAGCAGCTTTTATCCCTCCTTCGCCCATTTATCTATCGCAAGTATCTGGATTTTTCCGCAATTGAATCCATCCGTGATATGAAAGAAAGGATAGAACGCGAACTGCAACGTAAACAGGCGGCACGATGCAACATAAAACTTGGCCCCGGCGGCATCCGTGAGGTCGAGTTTATCGCTCAGGCCCATCAATTAATTCGTGGGGGGAGATCCCCGCAATTGCAGCAACGAAGCCTGCTACCCGCTCTCGACCGGCTTTATGCCTCCGCTTTAATCTCAAAAAAAGAATTTATCACTCTAACTGATGGTTATAAATTTTTACGCCGTTGTGAAAACCGCCTACAGATGTATGCTGACCAACAAACCCATACCCTACCAGAAAGCTCATTACAGCAGCGTATCCTTGCCTTTGTTATGAACGATGTCGACTGGCCGACCTTTCACCATCATCTACAACGTCACATGCAGGATATCCATGAAATTTTTCATCGGCTTTTCATCTCTACAGCAGACCCGGAAGCGAGCTCTCCAACGCGGACCCTGAGCCACTTATGGGACAACGAACTTGATGAGAATACAACCGGCCAGACATTGATAGACAACCATTATAAAAAACCTGACGTGCTGTTTTCACGCCTGCAGGCCTTTCGTAAGGGCTCTCTCTATAATAGCCTCAGTACCTCAGCAAGAAGTCGCCTCGATCGTTTACTGCCCGTTCTGTTGTATGAAGTGGGCCATGTCGCTACGAATACAGATGAAACTGTTTTTCGTTGCCTCGACCTGCTTACTTCAATCGTCAGGCGCCCGGTCTATCTCTCCCTGTTGCTGGATAATAAAGCGGTACGACATCAGCTAATACAGCTTACTTCTGCCAGCCCTTATGCGTCAGTATTAATTCAGCGCTATCCAATCCTCCTTGATGACCTGCTTACCGGTTATTCCCTGAGTGACTTTTCCTGTGAAGCATTATCAGCCGATCTTGGGCGGCGATTACAAACGACTGAACAGGGTGACCTGGAGCAACAGATGGGTCTACTCAGGGAGTTTAATCACAGCAAACTGCTTGCCGTGGTCTCATTGGACATATCAACCCGGTTGACTGCAAGAGAAACGGGCAGAGCGCTTTCTGCAATTGCAGAAACCTGTATTAGAGAAAGCCTGAGAGTAAGCATAGAAGGCATCATTGCCAGGCACGGTACACTTGAGAATAGCGATCCAGCTAACGTGCCTTTCTGCGTCATCGCCTATGGAAAATTAGGCAGTCAGGAACTTGGCTTTGGTTCAGATCTGGATCTGGTCTTTGTTTCTGCCAGCCTGGCCGATTCAGTAAAAACGTCGGGCCCAAGAAGGGTCTTTGCCACACAATTTTTCGCTCGCATCGGTCAGCGCCTGGTTCATATAATATCGACCCGCACACCCGCCGGTCAATTGTACGAAATAGACATGCGCCTACGGCCAAGTGGAAATTCCGGGCCCCTGGTTACAAGTATCAGCCGATTACAGCGCTATCAGAGAGAAAAGGCCTGGACCTGGGAGCACCAGGCCCTGGTCAGGGCCCGCGTCATTGCCGGTGATCCGGTGCTTGCGCAGGCCTTCAGCACCCTACGTGAGGAAATTCTTTGCCGCAGGCGTGATGAAGAAAAGCTGCGGATTGATGTTATCGACATGCGTGAAAAGATGCGGCAGGCAAAAAATACGGTTAATGGCAATAAATTTGACCTTAAAGAAGGCCATGGAGGTATTGTTGACATCGAATTTATGGTGCAATATATGGTTCTGCGCTGGGCCCATAAGTATCCGCAGTTGACAATGCACACGGAAACAATGCCTCTGCTTGATGCCCTTAAGGATCTTGAGCTACTTGAGCCGGAAACTCACCAGGCTTTGACCGGCGCATTTTCGAGCTGGCTGGAAAAAAGCTATCGGCTTAAATTAAATGAACACCCGGCAATAATACCTGTTGCGGCCGCGAGGACCCTGTCACGACAGGTAACTGAAATCTGGAACACACTGCTTTCTGGAAAGCAATAAACGATCCTACAGGAGATATAATGATGTCGATGGCTGACCGTGACGGTGTCATCTGGTATGACGGTCAACTGGTTCCCTGGCGTGAAGCCACTACCCACGTTTTGACCCACACCCTGCACTATGGGCTGGGTGTTTTCGAAGGCGTTCGCGCCTACGATGCGAAGGGCGGAGCGGCGATCTTCCGTCTGCGGGATCACACAAACCGATTATTCCAGTCTGCGCATATTCTGAAAATGGATATTCCTTACAGCAAACAGGAACTAAATGATGCTCAGCGAATGACCGTGCGCGAGAACGGCCTCAAGAATGCCTACCTGAGACCCATGTGTTTCTATGGTGCAGAAGGCATGGGGCTGCGTGCAGACAATCTGAAAACCCACACCATCATCGCGGCCTGGGACTGGGGCTCATATTTTGGTGGGGAAGTGATGGAAACGGGTATTCGCATACACACATCGTCCTTTACCCGTCACCATGTCAACGTCACGATGTGCAAGGCAAAGTCGAATGGAAATTATATCAATTCGATACTTGCGCTACAGGAGGCCCGTGCCAATGGTTATGATGAAGCCCTGCTGCTTGATACGGAAGGATTTGTTGCTGAGGGCAGCGGTGAAAACATATTTATCGTCCGGGATAATATCATCTATACCCCAGAGCTGACTTCTGCACTGGAAGGAATTACTCGCGACACCATAATTTATTTCATTGAAGAGCTGGGCCTCCGGTTGATCGAAAAACGCATCACCCGCGATGAGGTCTATATTGCCGATGAGGCCTTTTTTACCGGCTCTGCGGCAGAAGTTACGCCAATCCGTGAACTGGATAATCGACAGATCGGTGAGGGCAACAGGGGGCCAATAACGACGAGGCTTCAGGTGATGTACTTCGATCAAATACATGGCCGTAAAGACGGCCATGATGAATGGCTAACCCGAGTCTACGATTGAAGGCGCCCTAAAGCAGGAGAAAAACTATGCACAATTCTACTCGTGAGCAGGCGAATACCACAACAACAAAACCTTCCATACGCGTTCATTCTATCACCCAAAATGATCTACCCCTGTGCTGCCCACTACCCAGCGCCAGCCAGTGGAATGCCCATCCCCGTGTCTTTCTGAGACTGGATGAGGAGGGCAGGGCCACCTGCCCTTATTGCAGTATGGTCTATGTCCTGCAGCAGGAAGACTAAAGAGCCGCTCTACGTGACCACCCAATACCGGATCCTTGTCATCGGACCATCCTGGATTGGCGACATGATGATGGCACAGTCTCTTTTTATGCTACTAAAAAAGAACAACCCTGATTGCCACATTGATGTCCTCGCCCCTGGCTGGTCACTGCCACTGCTTGCACATATGCCGGAGGTGTCTGGGGCAATATCATCGCCGTTTCAACACGGTGAAACGGCTTTCTACCAACGTTATCAGCTGGGAAAATCACTCCGCGTCCATCATTATGACCAGACGATAATTTTACCGAATTCAATGAAGTCCGCACTGATCCCTTACTGGGCACGTATTCCTCTTCGTACGGGTTTTGTTGGAGAAATGCGCTATGGTCTGGTCAACGACACCAGAAAACTAAATAAAGCAGCCTTGCCCAAAACAGTCATGCAATTTACTTCTCTGGGCCTTCCTGCCAGACAAGCACTGCCAGACAATATACCCACACCGCGTTTAGCAAGCAATGAACTCGATATTTCTGCCAGTCTCAATGCATTAAACCTGGCTGATGCGGAGACCCCGGTTCTTGGATTGTGCCCCGGCGCGGAATTTGGCCCGGCAAAACAGTGGCCCGCCCGCCACTTGGCAACCCTTGCAAATGACCGTCTTGATCAGGGCTGGCAGGTCTGGTTACTGGGTTCAACTAATGATCTGGACGTCTGCAGCGACATCAATACCTCGACCAGGGGCCGCTGTAAAAACCTGGCAGGCAAAACAGAGCTGGGACAGGTGATTGATTTAATGTCTCGGGCAACGGCTATCGTCTCCAATGACTCGGGACTGATGCATATTGCTGCTGCACTGAATAAGCCCCTGGTGGCTATCTATGGTTCATCAGACCCAGACTTTACACCGCCCTTGTCCGATAAGGTGAAAATTCTAAGCCTGCATCTTTCCTGTTCCCCCTGTTTTAAAAGGAAATGCCCGCTGGGTCACCTCGATTGCCTGAATAAGCTGGAACCGGAAAGGGTGGCCAGGGCAATTGACTCATTGTTGGAAGAAGAAAATAATGGCTGACTGGCAGACTATTCCCCTTGAGGAAATCCGGCAACATGTTACGGCCACCCATCGTAAAGCACACGGTTCCAGGCCCGATGTGCTACAAATAAATATTGGGGGCGATGAAGCCGTACTAAAAGATTATACCCATAGCGATACCTGGTTCAGACGCTTACTGGCCCCCTTACTGGTCATTCGGGAGCTTCGTTCCCTTAAAAAGCTCAATACTGTCGCGGGCGTACCTCGCCTGTATCATGTCTATAATCGACACACCTTTCTTATTGAATCCATTCGCTGTACGCCCGCCAGTCAAATACAAAAAGGGGTGCTGGACAATGACTTTTTTGAACGCATGATTTCAACGCTTGATGAGATTCACGAAAAGGGGGTGGCCCATTGTGATCTTCGTAGCGCCGCAAATACCCTGGTAACCGAAGACCACCAGCCCTGGCTGGTTGATTTTGTTGCCAGTATTCACCAAAGCAGTCACTGGAATATAATCGGACGCTGGATTTTCGAGCAATTTGTTGATGCCGATTATGGTGCAGTGTTAAAACTCAAAAAGCGCCTTGCGCCACAACTGTTGACTAAAGATGAACGGGAACGGCTTGAACACCCTCGATCAATGGTTGAACGCGTAGGAAGAAAAATGGGTCGGTCCGTACGGTTTATTACCAGGAATCTTTTTCCCAGTAAGAAATAGTGTTTCAATAACGGATACCTTCGATACTTGTAAGAAAAACAAAAGAACTAAAAACTGTTTTGCTCCTCTTGTTATGGGGTTTTATTTATTTTCCAATACAAAATGAACTGAATATTTTTCCAAGCAGATCTTCACTGCCAAATTCACCGGTGATCTCATTCAATGAATTCTGTGCCCGTCGACAGTCTTCTGCAAACAACTCCAGTTGTACCGATGCTGAAATGTGCCTGCCTGCATCTTGTAATGAAATATCCGCTTTTTGCAGGGCTTCAATGTGCCTGCGCCGGGCAGTATAAACACCTTCGCTCTGGGTGTCTGACGATGTGATTTCTTTCAGGTGTCGATAAAGCAAATCGAGTCCGGCACCTGATTTTATTGATAACAAAATTTCGATCCATCGTTCCCGATATTTTATTTCTGGTTCTTTGTTCTGCAGATCTATCTTGTTTCTAATAATTGTCACGGGAATATCGTGTTCAAGATATGACATCAGGGCATTCCTGGATGCTTCTGAGTAATCTGCCTCGTCAATTATCAGCAAAACCCTGTCTGCATTTTCCAGTTCATTTTTTGTTCGTTTGATTCCCTCTGATTCTATCGTGTCTGATGCCTGTCTAAGGCCCGCTGTATCAGAGATATCTATCACGATCCCATCAAGATCTATTCGGTCCCGAATGATGTCTCGTGTCGTGCCTGGCTGCTCGCTGACAATGGCCGTATCATTTTTTGTCAGCACGTTCAGTAAGCTTGATTTTCCTGCATTTGGCCTGCCTGCAAGTACCAGGTGAAAACCATCCCTTAGTAAACTGCCGTTTCGTGCAAGACGCAGCAACGGTTTGATTTTCTCTCGCACAGATAAAAGCCTCTGCTCAACTTCCTTAACAGGAAGCCCGTCGATTTCCTCATCCGGAAAGTCTAAACAGGCTTCTGCCAGCATTCGTAGATGTATAAGACCTTCCAAGAGCGCGTGGATTTCTTTAGAAAAATCACCCTGTAAGGAGCGCATGGCACCGCGCACAGCAGAACGGGTCTGTCCTTCGATTAGATCAGCAATTGCTTCCGCCTGGCTAAGGTCAATCTTACCGTTTAAAAATGCACGTTCTGAAAACTCGCCTGCTCTTGCCTGACGGCATCCAAGCGAAAGAATATGCTCAAGCAGCATATCTTGTAACACCATCCCTCCATGTCCCTGCACCTCCAGAACGTCTTCGCCGGTAAAGGAATTTGGTGAGGGAAAGAATATCAGCAATACCCGATCAATCAGACGCTGTTGCTGATCATAAATTTTGACCAGTGTTGCCTTGCGAGGCTCCAGTTTCCCAGCAAACAACTGGCGCTGGATATCACAGACAGCAGGACCTGACAGTCGGATTATCCCTACGCCCGCATTACCACGTGCTGTGGCAATGGCGGCGATGGTGTCAGAGTTACCTGTTGTCAACGAAACGAGTCAAGGGGAGGGACCTAAACACCCATTTTTTTGTTAATCGTATATTGCTGGGCGATCGTCAACAAATTGTTTACGGTCCAGTACAACACCAGGCCCGACGGGAAGAACAGGAAGAAGAAAGTAAAGACAATTGGCATCGCCATCATAATCTTCTTCTGCAGGGGGTCCATCGCAACAGCACTGAGCAGTTGTTGCCCCAGCATGGATGCTCCCATCAGTATTGGCAGGACAAAATAGGGGTCCGGTGCTGACAGATCCTTGATCCAGAAAATCCAGGGGGCCTGGCGTAACTCTACGCTCTCCAGCAGGGCCCAGTACAGGGCAATAAAAACAGGGATCTGAATCAGTACTGGCAGACAGCCACCCAGAGGGTTTATCTTTTCCTCCTTATACAGCTTCATCATTGCTTGATTCAGCTTCTGTTTGTCATCACTAAACCGCTCTTTCAGGGTTTTTATCCTGGGCGTCATTTTCCGCATGTTAGCCATGGATTTATGGCTGGCAGCAGAAAGTGGATAAAACATGAGTTTAATCAGAATGGTCAGAATAATAATTGCCCAGCCCCAGTTACCCACCACTAGATGGATCTTGTCGAGTAACCAGTAAAGGGGTGACGAAATAGGCGTTAACCAGCCATAATCTACGGTAAGCTCCAGGCCCGGAGCAGCCTTAGCGAGCCTTCTTGTTTCTTTTGGTCCTATGTATATGCGGGTTGAAAGCTCACCGGCCGCACCCGGCTGTATGCTTAATGGCTCCAGCGTCTTATATCCAATAAAATATCGGCTGCCGTCTAATTCATTGGTAAATATTTCATAGTCCCCCTCATCTTCAAGCAACCAGGCACCGACAAAGTAGTGTTGCAACATACCTACCCAGCCATTTGTTGTCAGGATAGACAGGTCCTCATCCTGCATGTCTGAAAATTTTATTTTTCTGTACTTGTCCTGCTTATTATAGATTGCTCCACCTGTATAGCTTGGTACCATTCCCGCCGGATTAAATGTCTTCTTGCCTTTATTCTGCGACCTCAGAAATTGATGGTACTGAAAACCATTCCAAATCGTTGAGCTCCTATTAAACACCTTGAATATTATGTCTACTGTGTAGCTGTTGCGACGAAACCTGTAGATCTTCTTGTAGCTAATGCCGTCCGGTGAATTCCAGACAAACTCGACGTCCAGTGTGTCCTGCCCATCGGGCAGACGGTACGATTTTTTTGACACCGTAAACAGTGTTTTGTGGGTTGGGAATTCTCTTCCTTGCACAAGTAACCCACCCTGTGTTGTATAAATATCTTTTCCGGCATCATTCATAAGCTGAAACAGCTCATCGGGATGATTTATATCAACAGTGTATTTTCTCAGCCATACTTTATTGAAGCCAGCCCCATAGGTATTTAGCTCAACCTTAAGGAGGTCGGTTTCGATTGTTACCGCTTCACCGGAACGTACCGGGTTCGGCAATAATTCTGTTGTAGGGGTTTCCGGTGCCGACACGGGGACTTCCGTGCCTGTCTTCGGTGTAGCTGGAATGGCGCCCTTATCAACAACCTTGTCGGTGACTGTTTTCTGTTTTTCCTGTGCCGGCTGTTGTGGTGTACTGTATTCTACCCATGACTGCCAAAGTATTAAGGAAAGAAGGCCCAGTACAACAAAAAGTATTAATCTTTGATTATCCATCTACATGTTCCTTGTGCTTACAGGGCACGTAATCCAGGCCACCTTCATTCCACGGGTTGCAGCGGAAGACCCGTTGTATTGACATCCAGCCTCCCCGAAGAACGCCGTATTCCGCTATTGCCGTTGCAGCATATTCCGAACATGTGGGGTAAAAACGGCAGTGTTGGCCTAATAACGGGCTGATCCAGCGCTTATAAAACCTCAGTATACTTACAGGAATGTTACTAATCCGAACCATAATTAGGCGACACTCAGCTTAGTTGTGCTTTATTCACGGCGAGGCATCGGAACGCTGCTGTGGTCATTCTACAGCAAGTTTCGATAACGATGTCCGTGTGTGAAGCACAGCCAAGCCCAAGGGGAGAACCCAAAATGATCCAGCTCTGCGTTGCGACGCTTGACAAGGGCCAGCCAATGCCTGCGAGCCGCGTCTTGATCTGAATCATTTTGGATCCTCTGAGTGTCGCCTAATTATGGTTCGGATTAGTACACATTGTCTGAATTTTTCCGCCAGTATGATTCAAGTGATGAGCGTAGAGTGAGCCGATCGATTCCTGCGGCCGCATTTTTTGCAACAACCACAAAATCGAGACCCTTGAGTAAATTTTTCTTAAGTCTGAATGATTCCCGTATCTGTCTTTTAATCTGATTTCTCACAACGGCCCTTGGTGACACTTTACGGGAGACGACAACTCCCACTCTTGCCGTTTCAAGTCCGTTTGGGCAAACGATAACTAGAAAATATTTTCCATGGTGTCGCAGGCCTTTTTTGAACACGTGTTCAAAATCGGCTTTCTCCAGCAGTCTGCTGGTTTTTTTTAAAGCCTCTGACACGAAAAGGCTTAAATATCAGGCGCTTAGTGAAGCACGGCCTCTAGCGCGTCGAGCATTGATAATTGCTCGACCACTACGGGTTTTCATTCTTGCGCGAAAACCGTGACGACGTTTACGTTTTAACACACTGGGTTGAAATGTTCTTTTCATGGTCTCGTCTTCGATATGTACCCCGAAAAACTTTTTCAGGCCACCGCCAGCAAAGAAGTTCGGTCAAAATGTAAAAGGGCGGAAAATGTACTTTTTGTTGGCTTTCATGTCAACCTGTATTTGGCTTTTCCGAAAAATCAGCCCCTAGAAAGATAAGTGCTTTTACCTGTGGATAACTATAATTCTATTGGTTAAACTAGTAGGCCGCACATGCCGGTATTTTCTAAACATGCTGCAACGCTTAAATAATACATAATAATATAACTATATGATTATATTATATAAAACCAAGGAACTACTTTGCCTAGAAAAAGCTTATGGAATGACTGTCTGTCGCACCTGGAAGGAGAGCTGTCCAGTAACCACTTTAATACCTGGATCCGTCCCCTACAGGCTGAAAAGGATCACAACAAATTATCCTTACTGGCACCAAATCGTTTTGTCAAGGACTGGGTAGAGACGCACTACCTGGATCGTATCACAGAAATTGCCAGTTCTGTTGGCAATACCGATTTTATTGTTAATCTGAAAATCGGCAGTAAACATGTCATAAATGCTGATCGACCAATAGAAAAAAAGACATTAAGCAATGGTGTGCGGAATAATGTCGGCAGAAAAAAAATATGGCAGGATTTCCCCACCGCCCTAAATCCAAAATTTACATTCCACAGCCATGTTGCTGGCAAATCCAATCAACTGGCACGAGCGGCCGCGTTACAGGTTGGCGAAAATCCAGGTCAAACGTATAATCCATTATTCATCTATGGCGGCTCTGGTGTCGGCAAAACACACCTGATGCAGTCGGCCGGAAATATGATCCTCCAGCAAAAACCCACCGCAACGGTTGCTTATGTGCGATCAGAATTTTTTGTTCAAGGGTTTGTTAAGGCCCTGCAACATGGAACCATCGCAGATTTTAAACTCCACTATCGTTCTGTAGATGCCTTGCTAATTGATGATATTCATTTTTTTGCACGTAAAAATCAATCCCAGGAAGAGTTTTTCCATACCTTTAACTCCCTGTTGGATCTGAACCATCAGATTGTTATGACCAGCGATAGAATGCCGCAGGAAATTGAAGGGCTGGAAGAGCGCCTGGTTTCCCGATTCGGATCCGGCCTGACTGTTCCCATTGAGCCACCCGAACTTGAAACCAGAGTAGCGATTCTAATCACCAAAGCAGCAGAAATGGGGATCAACCTGGCACAGGAAGTTGCCTTTTTTATTGCAAGACAAATTCGCTCTAATGTTCGTGAGCTTGAGGGGGGCCTGAACCGAATAGTTGCCAGTATGCGCTTCACAGGCCGTGAGATTGACCTCGACCTGGCAAAAGAGGCCCTCAAGGACATCGTTGGTTTTCAACAACGCATGATTAGCCTGGAAAACATACAGAAAACGGTTGCCGATTATTACAAGATCAGGGTCTCAGATATTCGATCAAAAAAACGGACCCGGAATATTACACGGCCCAGACAGATCGCAATGACCCTGTCAAAAGAATTAACAAACCATTCATTACCCGAGATTGGAGACGCTTTTGGCGGTAGAGACCATACAACGGTCATCCATGCCTGCAAAAAAGTGAAAGAGCTGACTGCTGATATACCTCAACTGAACGAGGATTATGAAAACCTGTTAAAAATTCTCAGTAGTTGATGAATAAATTGGGGATAAATCAGAAATACGCTTATGATTACATACTTATGCACATTAACACACATACTTTCCCCGCTATACCAAGCCTTTATCAACAGGGATATATTTTTTATAACCAATTGAATTAATAGAGAAATTTTGGCTTTTACACAAGGATTTTATGACTAAACAGCAGTAGAAATAAGATATATATATATTATATAACAAGGTAATACTATGAAAATAACATTATCCAGAAGTGGGTTGCTCAAACCACTTACATATGTAAGCAGTGTTGTAGAAAAGCGTCAAACATTACCCATACTGTCAAATGTATTACTGCAATTTGATGGTAAAAGCAGACTAAACCTTACGGGCACTGATCTTGAAGTTGAAGTCATTACATATTGTGATCAAACAACCGGCGAGGCGGGTGAATTATCAATCAATGCCAGAAAATTGTTTGATATCACTCGAGCGTTGCCTGAAGATTCAAAAATATCAATTTCCACGGAAGAAAATGGCAGAGCCATAATTCGCTCTGGGAAAAGCCGCTTTACCGTTCAAACATTACCCGTTGACGATTTTCCTAAAATCGAAACAGAACAATGGAGCCAGGTCTGGAAATTACCCGCCCGCACGTTTAAGCAAGCGCTTACCCGAACGGCATTTGCAATGGCACAACAAGACGTACGATTTTATCTAAATGGCCTGCTACTGGTTTCAGAAGGCGAAAAATTAAAAACCGTTGCAACCGATGGGCACAGGCTTGCGAAAACGGAATGCCCACTTACATCCAGGTCAACAGATACGGATATACAGGCGATTGTTCCAAGAAAAGCAATTACTGAGTTAAATCACATAATGGAGGATAGCGAGACTGAAATAAGCGTTAACTTTAACCCGAACCACATTCGCGTAGAATTAGATTCTGTCATTTTTACATCAAAACTAATTGATGGCCGCTTCCCTGACTATGAAAAAGTAATCCCAAAAAATCAAGATAAGTCGCTTATCATTGATAGAATTGCGTTGCAAAACACCTTAAACAGGGCCGCCATACTCACAAATGAAAAATTTAGAGGCGTACGGCTAATTGTTAATAAAGACAAAATGAGCGTTTCTGCAAACAATCCTGATCAGGAAGAGGCTTTTGATGAAATTGATATTGAATATACGGGTGACAGTGTAGAAATAGGTTTTAATGTTGGCTATATGCTCGAAGCCCTGAATGCTATAAATTCTGAAAAGGTAGAAATGTTACTCAGTGATGCAAACAGTAGTGGCACTATACGTGTCCCGGGGGATGAAGAAACAGTTTATATTGTCATGCCGATGAGGCTTTGATCGTGAATTGTTTCACGTGAAACGTTTTATTTTTCCCCTCTATTTGCATTGATCCGTGTTTTTCGTCCCTCATGGACGAGTTACTTTATCTTTGCTTGCTCAAAGAAAAGTAACCAAAAGAAAGAGCGCCCGCATGCTTGCCCATAATAAAAATCATTATGGGTTCCCTGCGATGCTCAGATGAGCTGGCGGGGTGTGAACTCGGGCGCTTCTCGGCAAGCCTGAACGGGATTCAAGGTCAACATCAAAGGCAACATTGTAGGAGCATCGCTCGGCGCGATTTCTTTTTAAACAATGGCACCGAGCGACCCTCCTACAGGGCCGGGTCCTTTCTTCTGATTTTCCTTTCCCCTTTAACCGCCTCGTGTAAATCTCGGGTGGCTTTTCTTTGGTTCCGTTTCTTTTGTCCGTAGAAAGGAAATGAACTCGTCCATGAGGGACGAAAAACAGAGCTTAATTCAAGTAACCGAAAAAAAGGGAAATATCAACCCTGTTCCACGTGAAACATTTCGTAGCAGAGTAAAACGCCAGTACAAAGATAAAGCACCAGGAAAACCACATATGAGCCCTCGAAAATGTTAGAATTCCACTAATAAGTAAAGCACGGAAACCCCCTTTAAAATGGCAGAAACTCAGGTATATAACTCAGACAGTATTAAGGTCCTAAAAGGCCTTGATGCAGTGCGTAAAAGACCCGGCATGTATATCGGGGACACCGATGATGGCACGGGTCTGCATCACATGGTATTTGAAGTTGTAGATAACTCTATCGATGAAATTCTTGCGGGGCACTGTAAAGATGTCACTGTAACCATACACAGCGATGACTCGGTCTCTGTTGAGGATAACGGTCGCGGGATTCCTACGGGTATTATTGAAGAAGAAGGGAAATCAGCGGCCGAAGTGATTATGACGGTTCTTCATGCGGGCGGTAAATTTGATCAAAATTCGTACAAAGTATCGGGTGGTTTGCACGGTGTTGGTGTTTCTGTTGTGAATGCATTGTCTGAAACGCTGCACCTGACTATTCATCGTGGTGGAAAAGTATTTGAGCAGACCTACACGCGTGGTGTACCGGACGCGCCGTTAAAAGTGACCGGAGAGACAGCGCAGACAGGCACAGAGATTCGGTTCAAGGCGAGTTCAGAGATATTTTCTGATACAGTTATCCATTTTAATTTATTGGCAAAGCGTTTACGGGAGTTATCGTTTCTTAATTCTGGCGCCTGTATTATTCTGCGGGACGAAAGAACGAACGAGGAAGAAGTCTTTGAATATACGGGTGGAATCAGTTCGTTTGTTGAACACCTTAGCCAGAATAAATCGACTTTACATAACAAGGTGATTGAGATCGTCAGCGAGCGAGACGGTACGGTGGTCGAGCTGTCAATGCAGTGGAATGACTCTTACCAGGAAAATATCTTTTGTTATACCAATAATATTCCACAAGGAGATGGCGGAACACACCTCTCCGGCTTCAGGTCTGCGTTGACACGGACACTTAACCAGTATATCGATTCAACCGGTGTGGCAAAAAAAGCAAAGGTCAGCATTAGCGGTGATGATGCGCGCGAAGGCCTGATCGCCGTTCTGTCTATAAAAGTACCGGATCCAAAGTTTTCATCGCAAACCAAGGAGAAACTGGTTTCCTCAGAAGTAAAGGGCATTGTTGATTCGTTGGTAAGTGAAAAACTGGGTGAATTTTTGTTGGAGAACCCGGCTGATGCGAAAACAATTTCACAGAAAATAGTCGATTCAGCGCGAGCACGCGATGCGGCCAGAAAAGCCCGGGATATGACGCGTCGAAAAGGTGCGCTGGAGATATCAGGATTGCCAGGGAAACTGGCCGATTGCCAGGAAAGAGACCCGGGACTGTGTGAAATATACCTGGTGGAAGGGGACTCTGCAGGGGGGTCAGCAAAGCAGGCCAGAGACAGAAAGTTCCAGGCCATACTGCCCCTCAAGGGTAAAATTTTGAATGTTGAAAAGGCGCGCTTCGACAAGATGCTGTCATCCGAGGAAGTGGGAACCTTAATCAAGGCGCTTGGGACAGGTATTGGTAAAGATGATTTTGATAAATCGAAACTTCGGTATCATCGCATAATTATCATGACCGACGCCGATGTTGATGGCTCCCATATACGCACCCTATTATTGACATTCTTCTACCGTCAAATGAAGGAACTGGTTGAGGGGGGGCATATATATATCGCACAACCACCGCTGTACAAGCTGAGCAAGGGCAAAAAAGAAAAATACATTAAAGACGATACAGAGCTACAGGAATATCTACTGAATCAGGCGCTACAGGAAACTGTATTATTACCGGGTAGAGGAAGAGAAGAGATCACCGGCAAGGCACTGGAAACACTGTGCAGAGATTATATTGCTGTTCAGGCGATCATTTCGAGGTTAAGCCAGCGTTACGATCCTTTTTTGTTACAGCGAATGATAAATATACCGGCGATCAGCGAAGCGGATTTTAACAAAAAAGCACGCATGCAGGAATATTTGGACGCGCTAGTTGTGATAAGGGCGAATAATAGGGAGGGGGACGTTACGTATTCCGGCCATCTTATCCCCGGCGCGAACGATGAGTATGAAATAATGATTACCCGATCAAAGCATGGCACAAGTTCCAGCACACATTTCGATACCGCATTATTTAAATCTGCTGAATACAGGTCGCTGGTCACTCTTGGAAAAACGCTGCATGGCTTGCTTGCAGAGGATGCAGCAATTCGTGTCCGCGAAAAAGTACAGGCTATTAGTGACTTCTCAGAAGCACTGGACGGGATGATGGTGCAGGCGAAGAAAGGGATAGCGATTCAGCGTTACAAGGGGCTTGGCGAGATGAATCCGGATCAGCTTTGGGATACCACAATGGATCCGACAGTTAGACGGTTGCTTCAGGTGACGGTTGAGGACGGTGTCGCGGCAGATGAGACCTTCTCCATGCTGATGGGTGAAGTCGTCGAACCAAGAAGGAAATTCATCGAAGATAATGCATTTTCAGCAAATCTTGATGTGTAATCTGTGACGTCGTGGATTGTAGGTCGTAAAACTGAAAACCAAGGATAAAGGACCAAAAACCCAGGACAATCAATAGGTTACAGTGAATCCTTGCAGTTTTGAGAGAAAAACTCGGGGTCATCCTTATCGATGCGAACAGCCGTGAGTTTTCCTCCCCAGAGACAGCCTGAGTCGAGACATATCGCATTATTTTGCCAATGGAGACCTAAGGTAGACCAGTGTCCAAAAATAACCCGCCATGACGGTTTACGCTTCGCCTCAACATTAAACCAGGGATAAAAACCTGGGGGCTGTTTTCCGGGAGCACATTTTAGATCAAGTTCTAGCGCGCCAGAGGTGTCCAGATAGCGCATACGGGTCATGGTGTTTGTTATGAAGCGCAAGCGCTCCCAGCCCCGCAGTGTATTGTCCCAGTAGGCAGGGTAGTTTCCATACATCTTATTGAGGAAGTTTTTGTAGTCGTCTTTGTGCAGTACACACTGCACCTCCTTCGCCAGGGCCTCCGCCTTTTTTATTGACCAGGAGGGATAAATCCCGGCATGAACCATGCAGACACTGTATTCATCTGAGCGATGAAAAAGAGGCCGCTTACGTAGCCAGTCAAGCATTTCAACGCGATCTGCTGCGTTAAGGACGTTTTCCAGTGTGTCGTAAATCTTGGTTTCACGGCAGCCATTTGCGACGGCTAACAAGTTCAGGTCGTGGTTGCCCAGCACACAGATGGCTGAATCACCGAGATCCATTACATAGCGAAGAACATCAGCAGATTGCGGGCCACGATTTACCAAATCACCGCAAAACCATAATTGATCTTTTGCCGATTTAAAGCCGGTAAGCTTGATTAACTTACGAAGTGATTTATAGCAGCCCTGTACGTCACCAATTGCATAAACAGCCATGCGTTATTTTCCTTGAATCGCGCTCATTCGTAAGTTTCTATTGGAGGCGAGCCATCATAAATATAATCCAGGCGATGTTGAAAATAACTTTCGCGGGCAAATTGATACGGGTCGAGTGATGCAAAGCTGAATACCGATGAGGCACGTAGGTAGCGTGAACGAGTATCAACCATATCCAGCACTAACAGTGAAAAACGAACGTTTCTGTTATCCAGGTACCTAAGCGGGTCGGTATAAGAAAAATAGCTATAAAGCCCGAGCAGGTCGCGACCACTGGAAGGGCCAATTATTGGAATTACGATATAAGGCCCAAAACCAAAACCCCATACAGCAAGGGTTTGTCCGACATCTTCAACATGTCTTTCAAGCCCGGAAAGTGTAGCAATATCAATCAGACCCGCCAGGCCAAAGGTAGAGTTAATAAACAGACGGGAAAAAGTGTCGGCGGCATTATTTAGCTTTCCCTGCAATAGACTGTTGATCAGATTTCTACCCTCGGCAGTATTTGAGAAGAAGTTATAAACAGCTGTTCTTACCGGTCGGGGTAGAACCTTTCGATAAGCCCGGGCAAAAGGCGTTAAAATAAACTCATCAACCTTTTCGTTAAATGTAAAAATTCTTCTGTTTACACTTTCGAATGGATCTGTTTTCACGGCGTTGCCGGATACTGCAGGCTGTACAGGTATTTCTGTTTCTTTATTCGGGGTCGTAGCACAGGCATTCAATGTAATAAATGCAATAATGAGAATTAACCGGGAAACTATTTTTTTCATTTTATTTTTTTACGCTTCAATGAGCTTCGAAAGTCTTTAACGATGGTCTAGAATATTCACACCCCATCCCAAATCCCCCTCTCTGTGTTAAGAATCTTCGCAATAGCCAGCTATTCCGTGCGATCCTTGCCCGGATAGGAACGATTTGGAATGCAATCTGGTCTATCCAGAATTAATAGAGGGACCCTATAGAGTGAAGATATGGCGTGACGAGGCTAAAATCAATTGAAACATACCCTTTTGCAGGATAAAAATGAAAACACGATTCAACGAACTTAGAAGGTTTCTAAACGAATTAGTTCTCGGAAAAGAAGATAAAATTGAACTTTGTCTGTGTTGTATTCTGGCCAGGGGTCATTTACTGATTGAGGATCTTCCCGGGATGGGGAAGACCCTGCTTGCCCATTCACTGGCAAAAGCGCTTGGTCTTAATTTTAGTCGTATACAGTTCACCAGTGATATGCTCCCAGCGGATATCACAGGGGTTTCGGTATTTGAAGTAGCCAACAGCCGTTTTCGCTTTCACCCGGGTCCGATTTTCTCCAGTGTGGTCCTGGCGGATGAAATAAACAGGGCCTCACCCAAGGCACAAAGCGCACTGCTGGAAGCGATGGAAGAGCGACAGGTAAGTATCGATGGATGCACACATTTACTGCCGGATCCATTTTTTGTTATTGCCACACAAAATCCACTGGAGCACAGTGGCACCTTCCCATTACCAGCGTCGCAGCTTGATCGGTTTTTTATGCGAATTAGTCTGGGTTACCCGAACCGAGATTCTGAGCGAACCTTACTGGAAAAAGAAGACCGTCGTGAACTGCTGACAAAATGTGAGGCCGTGATTACAAAATCGGAGCTACTTATCTGGCAGCAAGAAGCGAAATTGATAAAAACCCGGCCAGCGCTACTGGATTACATCCAGGATCTGGTTGAGGAATCACGAAATTCAGCAAATTTTATCCATGGTATCTCGCCCAGGGCAGCGTTAAACCTGGTCAGTGGTGCACGGGCCTGGGCATTGCTTGCTGGGAGAGACTATGTCATACCGGAAGATGTTCAGGATGTCCTGCCGGCCATTATTGGGCATAGACTGACGCAGGCAATGGATCAGGAGGGTCACATGAATCTTGGGGTGAATCCTGCGGATAGACTTCTGGAAATTACGCCGGTACCCTAAAGGCGCTCTATGAGGGAACACTGTCTTTCAAGAACAAACCTCTATATGCTGCCGACGCGGCACGGTATTATATTTTCATTTGTACTGCTGGCGATGCTCCTGATTGCGGTGAATTACAATAATTCGTTGGCCTATATGATGACATTTATTCTGGCCTCGACGGTATTGGTCTCCATGTTATATACGCACCGTAACCTGGAAGGTCTGTGTATTTCCTACGGTGCATGCAGTGCTGTGTTTGCAGGCAACACACTTCGCTACACGCTCATTCTTTCGAACCGGTCGAAGCGCGATCGTTATGATATTGGCATTGATATGAAGGGTGATCAAAGCCGGCGTAGGGATTTTTCTGCCAGAGATATATTGACCATTGAGTGCAGTACCAGAGTAAGGAAAAGGGGGTGGTATTCATTGCCCATGATGCAAGTGAATACTCGCTATCCACTGGGGCTATTATTTTCATGGAGTAAACCCACAGGACTTGATAGAAAAACACTGGTTTATCCGGAACCCGCCAAGTGGCAGGATTTTCCATCAAGGGTCACGGGTAACCGCCCGAGACCCGCGCTGACAAAAAATAGCCATGACGACTATTCAGATCTGCGAAAATTCAGGAAAGGCGATCCACCGCAGCACATAGACTGGAAAACCTATGCTAGAGGCAAGGGAATGTATTGTAAGGCTTTTCTCGGGGGAGAAATGCCAGAAATGACGTTTCACTGGGATGATACACATGGAGACAAAGAGCATCGAATCAGTCTGCTTACTCGTTGGGTAATAGAAGCCGGCGCGCAGGGAATAAGTTTCGGGCTGGATCTGCCCGGGGAAAAGGTTTCACCGGCAAATGATGAAAAACACATATCGGCCTGTCTGAAAATACTAGCACTACGTTGATAAAGCAAAAATTTCATATCAGTACCGGTCAGGAGATCAAGCCAGACAGGCAGGCATTGTATTCTTTGTTTATTGCCTTTTTGCTGTCAGTGAGTCCACACCTGGGTCGTTTGCCCGTATGGTTTATACTGCTTGCGATATTTGTTTTTGGCTGGCGTTACAAAATCATTACCACAAACGGGCCTCCACCCGGCCGCATTATTCGAATAGTTATAATTTTCACTGTGTTATTTCTTCTTTTTCAGCATTACCATACCCTGCTCGGGCGTGATGCAGGTGTTGCCATGCTGGTGGCATTGACGATGCTGAAGTTTCTTGAACTAAGGACCCTGCGTGATTACATGCTGGTTGTGTTTCTCAGTCTGTTTATTGTCCTGACAAACTTTCTCTATTCACAATCTCTCTGGCTGGGTGTCTATTTGATCGCTGTGATTATCGTTCTTTTCACGGTTATGATGTACCTGAACCACCGTAACAGACAAAAACCATTCGCTATGCTGAAACGTGCCGCGGCCATAGTCATGATGGGGCTACCTGTTGCTATCTTGTTGTTCCTGCTGTTTCCCCGCTTGCAGGGAGGCCTGTTTGGACTGCCCAGCGACAGCCACGCCGGGTTGACAGGGATGTCGGATACAATGAAACCGGGCAGCATTAATGAATTGAACCAGAGTGAAAAAGTGGCCTTCAGGGTAGCGTTTAACGGCAGGTCTCCTCCGGTTACAAAAAAACGCTACTGGCGTGGTCTGGTGCTGGAAAACTATGAACAGGGGGTTTGGAAAGAAGGCCCACAAGTGAAGGCCATTGCCGGAGCAGTAAGTTATGAAAAAGAGGACTTGATTGAGTATTCAATATTGCAGGAACCGTCAAATCAAAAATGGATATTTGTACTTGACATGCCGGTGAGCAAGCCCGCTGAACTTAAATGGGGGACAGGTCAGACTTTGCGCAGCATGGAGCCAATTCGTGAACGGCTACAATTGCAAATGAAGTCCGCGATTGAGTATAAATTTACCGGGATATCTAACGGTGTACGACAAAGAAATCTTGACATAAGTTCAGTGAAGGGCGCGCGGCTCACCCGCCTGGCGGATAAACTTTATCGGGAGGCCGGCAGTGACAAGGCATACATTAAAGCCGTTTTTGACTATTATCGGGACAATGAATTTTTCTATACCCTGCAACCACCGTTATTGGGAGATAAACCAGTACAAAGTTTTATGCTTGATACACGAAGGGGCTATTGTGAGCACTACGCCTCTTCTTTTACCATTATGATGCGGCTAGCTGGAATACCGGCTCGTGTGGTTATCGGTTACCAGGGCGGGGAATGGAATGAGCAGGGTGATTACTTAATTGTCAGACAAAGTGATGCTCATGCCTGGTCGGAAGTCTGGCTGGATGAAAGTGGCTGGGTCAGAGTAGACCCAACCTCAGCGGTTGCCCCAGAAAGAATTGAATATGGTTTTTCTGCAATGCGAGAGTTAATGGAACAGGGCCAGCCGTTGGGTAATGTGGCGGGTGAAAGGTTGCAGGCAATTTTAGCGGGGACGCTGTTTAGTCGAACAATTAAGGGGGTGAAATTATTCTGGGACGGGGTAAATACCCGCTGGTATAAATGGGTGATCGATTATGGCAGAAAAAATCAGAACGGCTTACTTCGCTGGTTTGGTTTTCACCAGACGGACTGGGGTAAGCGGGTATTTTTGCTGCTGGGGCTGGTGTCACTGGTTGTCGGTATTCAGGCATGGCTATTATTTCGTAGAAAAAAAATTGATCCGGCTGTACGGCAGTATCAGAAATATTGCCGCCGTCTATGTCGTGTTGGAATTGTCAGATCGCCGTCAGAGGGGCCGGCAAGATTCGCCCGACGAGTAATCGGGGCTCGCCCGGACTTACGGGAACGGGTAATGTCAGTAACGGAGGCCTATATCGCTATTTTATATGCGGGCAATACACACAAAAAACAGCAGCAAAGGCTTGCCCGGACTGTGAATAAATTCAGGCCGGGACATTGATGCGGCCGGGACAGCGAAACGATGCGTACCCGTAGGGCGACGCCCACCGTGGTAATGGTAATCGGTGGGATGGATCCCTCTGGAGGGGCGGGTCTGTGTGCAGATATTCAGACGCTGTCAGCGATGGGCTGCCATGCGGCACCGGTAGTGACAGCAATAACCGTTCAGAATACGGTAGAGGTCAGAAGTTTTCAGTCGGTGGAAGCAAGGTTGATCGAAGCGCAGATGCGTACCGTACTGGATGATTTTACTCCCTCTGTGGTGAAGACGGGGATGCTGGTAAACAGGGAGATTATCTCTGTCGTGTCATCGGTACTGGAGAAATACTCTGAAATCAAGGTGATAGTCGACCCCGTAATAAACAGTAACAACGATGAAAGGCTCAGTGAGGACTCACTTATTGTCCCACTGAAGAAGTTATTATTTCCCGTTGCGTCAATAATTACACCCAATATTTTAGAGGCTCGTTTGCTGGCGGGAAAAGAGGTGGCTGCAGACGATTGCGCTGCGCTGTTAAGCGAGTGTAATTGTATGATTACCGGCACACACGCTGAATCTACTCAGGTCATTAACACTTATTATCAGCGGGGCAGAAAGCTTCGGGAATGGATCTGGCCGCGCCTGAAATTTGAATACCACGGCTCAGGCTGTACCCTGGCTTCAGCCATCGCGGCAGGGGTTGCACATGGCCTGGACATGGAACAGGCACTGGAACAGGCACAACAGTTTGTTACAAATAGTTTGCGGGCAGGATTCAGGCCGGGTTATGGGCAGCATATCCCCGGTCGTTTTTGCCACGATGACGTGTTTACGAACTAACCAGGGCAGACCGTGCACCCCCTTACAAACAAGATTACAGGCCTCTATGCCATTGCCGATACCGGAACCCTGGATGATGGAGAGTTGTTCGAGAAAGTGCGTATGGTGCTGGGCGGAGGGTGCCGGGTTTTACAATACCGGGATAAGAGTTGTCATGAGGAAAAACGGCTGAGGCAGGCCGCCGAATTGCGTAAAATGTGCAGTCACGCAGGCACACTCTTTATCATCAACGATGATGCTGAACTTGCCATGCAAGTAAATGCAGACGGCGTCCACTGCGGTAAAGAGGATGCCACAGTAAGGGAAACAAGAGCCCGCTACCCAACATTACTGATTGGAGCATCCTGTTACAATAGCCTGTCGCGGGCGCTGCAGGCGGTCAATAACGGTGCAGACTACATTGCCTTCGGCAGCTTCTTCTCATCGAGCACAAAACCGCAGGCAAAGGCAGCCGATCTGGAAACGCTTCAACAGGCAAAGAAAATGTTTGAACAGCCAATAGTCGCGATAGGCGGTATCATAGCCGAAAATGCAGAGATTCTGATATCATCCGGAGCCAGCGCCGTAGCGGTTATCAGCGGTGTTTTTTTAACGCCGAATCCACGCCTTAGCAGCAGGAAAATCGCCGCGTTATTTGAAAAACAGGTTAAAATGTAAATGAACAACAAAGAACTTTTCCTGCAGGCCTCAAGACATATTCCCGGTGGCGTGAATTCGCCCGTGCGGGCATTCAAATCAGTCGGTGGCGTACCGGTGTTCTTCAAGCGCGGCTCAGGCGCTCGTTTGTGGGATGAAGAGGGGCGAGAATATATCGACTATGTTGGCTCCTGGGGGCCGATGATCCTTGGCCATTCCCATCCAGCCGTTATTGAGGCGGTAAAAAAACAGCTCGAAGCCGGACTTGGCTTCGGCGCCCCGACTGTCCTCGAGACACAGATGGCGGATCTTGTTTGTAAGCTGGTGCCCTCAATTGAAAAAGTGAGGATGGTCAGTTCCGGTACAGAAGCCACAATGAGCGCGATTAGACTGGCACGTGGTGCTACCGGCAGGGACAAAATAATTAAATTTGAAGGCTGCTATCACGGCCATTCAGATTCCCTGCTGGTAAAGGCTGGTTCCGGTGCCCTGACCCTGGGCGTCCCGACTTCACCAGGGGTGCCGGCAGAACTTGCCCGCCTGACATTAAGTCTGGAGTACAACAATTTAGATCAGCTTGCCAAAGTAATGCAAGCGGATGGCCGGAGCATTGCCTGTGTGATTGTTGAGCCGGTAGCCGGAAATATGAGTTGTATCCCACCCGCCCCGGGTTTTTTGCAGGGCATGCGCGAGTTATGTGACAAATACGGGACAGCACTCATTTTTGATGAGGTTATGACCGGTTTTCGTGTGGCATTAGGGGGAGCTCAGGCACATTACGGTGTCGTACCGGACCTCACGACGCTCGGTAAGGTGATTGGTGGTGGCCTGCCCGTCGGAGCCTTTGGCGGGCGTGCCGATTTGATGGACCAAATTGCACCCGATGGGCGGGTATATCAGGCGGGGACATTGTCAGGCAATCCTGTTGCCATGTCGGCCGGCCTGGCCATGCTTGAGAATATTCAGGAAGAGGGTTTTTATGATAGCTTGTCAGCGGCTGCACATCGGTTGGCAAGCGGTATCCGGCAGCGAGCAGAGGCGGCAGGGATCGCGTTGACATTTAATCAGGTCGGCGGAATGTTTGGTCTGTTCTTCACCGATAGCGAGCGGGTAAATTGTTTTGCAGACGTCATGGCCTGTGATGTGAAGCGGTTCAATACGTTTTTTCATGGCATGCTGGGTCGGGGTGTAAATCTAGCGCCATCATCTTTTGAAGCCGGGTTTGTTTCATCTGCCCACGGGCAGAAGGAAATTGATATCACGCTTGATGCGGCGGAAGCTGTCTTTTCATCTTTTTAAGGTTTTTTTACAGGGACACAGACCACACATCTCGAAATCCCAGGTCGTCATAAAAGACATGCCCCAGAAAGGGTAAAAACTTAGCCCGATGCCAGCAACAGCACCAACAAATCATGAAAATAAAAAGGGATAATGCCGCCAGTAATAATCAGTGCGGCAGCTATCCCCATAAGCAGGTATGACAAAAGCAGGGCCCGTCCTCCCCTTATTACCCAGGTATCACGCATAACACGCATACCGGGAGCTGGAAAGCGGTTACTTTGCTGAATTTCCCGCGCGACCTGAATCAGCTGCATACCGACAGTAATCAGTACGATGGCAAGTATCGCGAACAGGGAATAGAAAATAATCAGCAGCCTGAAAATGTTTTCTGTGGCATCGTGGGAGAACAGTTGAACCAGACGGTCCTGTACTGATGGCAAGCCCCAGAGCAGTAGAGTAAGCACAACGCCCAGGAAGACGCCAACCGCTAGCCATTTATTTCGTAACCGACTGTCAGCACGAACCAGTCTGGGGCGTCGGACAGCTGCTTCAGGTGTGGAGATGGATTTAGAATCTAACACAGTAAAGGTTTAAAATACGTTGTACCTCGTTGCCAAAGAGATTACCACGTTTCGGTGCTCGCGACCGCAGGGAATAGGCATAAGCGCCTCCCGCAGGAAAGGCCCCTAAGGGTGCCATGACGGGTTTCTGTGAAGGGTTCAGCGTTTCCATACGGGTCAAATCTAGCTGTATTTTCCACAAGACACACCTGCTTTCCGATAATCAGTAGCATTTAGAGACATTAGGGGTGGCCTTTACTGGACGGCGAGGCGGCATAACGCGCACGCATTCGTCGAATGACCCACAGCATAACTTGCCAGGGGTGTCGCACCCAGAGTGTTGATAATAAACTGTCATCGGGTGAAATCCCGTAATAAAGTCGCAACCACCAGTTCGGTGGAGACAGGAGTTCTTTTATCCGTTGTTTAGTGGGGTCACACAGTATTGTGCTCAGTGGCAATATACTGACACCGGTCTCTGCAGGCATCGGCCTCTGGTTGGGGGGGATATGCAGACGTAAATTTTCAGGCAAAGGGATAATGTAATCAACCAGCCTAAGCGCATTGATCACGCGCGGATAATTTTTTTTTAGTGCAGACCAGTTAATCTCCTTTTCAAAATGGCTGGCATAATACACAATATCAACACACCAGATAAGTTTTAGCCTGGAGGCGGGTTCAGACATGTGATGGAACAGGTGGCGCAGTTGATCCTGATACCCGAGGGCGAAATAGCGGGTGCCATCAACACAAAATACATTCAATGCGGAGGTTAGATTCTCAGTTGTGATTGATGCCGGAGTATCACCACTCAGCGCATCAAGATGAATTTCTACATGAATTGGCAAGCCGTCATGTTGAATATGCGCGCCCGGCAGGTGATGGTGCCCGGACATATACTGGCTACCCGTATGCTCTGGGGCCGTATAACCGAGATCACGGAGGATTTGTTGTACATCCAGAGCCTTATCCGGCGGGGCGAGCAAGTCTATATCACTCATCGTGCGTAAGGAAGGGTCAGGGTAGATGCTGTGGGCAAGATATGAGCCTTTTAGTACGATCAGCGGGATAGACTTTCTGTCGCAGGCCTCGGCTATCTCAGCCATTGCTTTAGCACGCGCATTATTTGCCCACCGGTGGCGTTGCACCAGGGCATAGAGTTTCCGTTTTACATTCTGAGGAATAACAGAGCCGCTTTCACGCAGACTGGTAAACAGGAGTGGGGCGATAGCATTGTTTTCGGCCTCGGTGACCAGGGCATCCCAATCAGAAAATTCAGAAATAGCGTGAGACAGGGCCTTTTTAGCCTGCACATCAGGGTTTATCCGTGCTGCAAGGGCCAACAGAGAGTAGTTGGGGTCAAATTGATGATTATTGGTGTTCAAAACCTTCACCAGATTGTGCAGGGAGATTTAGCATAAAGTTTATCGCCGGGCTTGAGCGCAAATGTTTTTGTGAAGGGAGGGAAATTTATCAATGTCCCATTGACTCTAAATTCAGCGGGTGGATGTGGGTCGGTTTGTACCCGGGTTCGTAGGTAAGCAGGCCGTGCAGAACTCGCCCATAAATGCGCAAAGCCGAAAAAAAATAATCTGGCTTCCGGCAGCTTGAATTCAGGATTTATTTTTTTGATATCTGCGGATTCAGAAAAGGCCTGCCAGGCAATCTTCAGACCGACCAGGTCTGCAATTGCCTCACCGGTTACAAGCTTGCCCTGAAGTTGGGCATCACCATCAACAGTATACTGTCCAAACTGCCGGGTGATACATGCTGCGGCATTTTTAAACCCCTGTTTATCCTTATTGGTCCACCAGTCCGTGACATTTCCGTTGGCATCAAACAAACGTCCCTGATCATCAAAACCATGCGATATTTCATGACCAATTACGGCACCAATCGCGCCATAGTTAAGGGCCTCAGGAGCCTTGCTGTCAAAGAAAGGTGGCTGCAGTATCCCGGCGGGAATGACAATTTCATTCATTGAAGGGTTGTAATAGGCATTGACTGATTGAGGGGACATCAGCCATTCGTTCTGATTTGTACGACGTCCAATTTTGTCGAGTTCCCGTCTAATAAGAAAGGCGTTGCCTTCAAGCACATTTCTTGCGTAGGAGCGCCGTGAAACTTTCAAGCTGGAATAATCACGCCAGCTTCTGGGATAGCCAATTTTAAGCCGCATGGCATCAAGCTTTTTAATGGCGGCCTGTCGGGTGCTCGGTTCGAGCCAGGCCAGTGTTTCAAGATTTGTTCTTAGTGCTTGGCGTATATTATTGAGGATGTCGATGACGCGTTTTTTTGATGAGGCTGGAAAATACAGGCTGACATAGAGACGGCCAATCGCGAAACCAAGAATGCGGTTGCTTTCATCTGCTACACGGCGCCAGCGTGGTTTTATTTCCTTTGATCCGGATAATTTAGAATTGAAGGAAAAATTTTGATCAACGAAGGGTGCTGAAAGGGCATGAGAAGTCGCCGCAAGCAGGCGCCAGCGCAGGTAGTTTTTCCATTCGGAAAGGGGTCGTTGATAAAGGAGTTTATCCAGGGCGCGAAAGAAGCCGGGATTGGTAATATTTATAACGCCCAGTTGTTGTAACGCCAGGGTTTCAAAATAGATTTTCCATGAAAAGGCGGACATTATTTTTTTTAGTTGTTTGCGGTGCACAGGGTGATAAATTGCCTTGGGGTCACGCCTTTGAGTGCGGCTCATCGATTCTTTAGCCAGCGCGGTTTCCAGCTTGAGTATAGATTTGGCAATAGCCCTTGCTGAACTTTCATTTTCACCCAGCATGCGAAACAGGGCGGCAAGGTGTTTCAGATAGGCGCTTCTGATGGCGAGTGTTTTTTTATCCTGACGAAAATAATAATCCCTGTCTGGCAGGCCGAGGCCAGCCTGATCAAGGACAGCAATTATTTGTTTGCTGTCTTTGTAATCCTGCATTTGCCCAAGACTAAACATTGTATCTACCCCTTGTAGCTGGAGATATTGCACGGCGTTCTGTAGATCATAAAGATTGCGGATGCCCTTTATCATTTCAAGCTCAGGACGTAGTGGTATAAGACCCAGACGATCAGCCTTGTCGCGATCCATGCCTGTCGCATAGAAATCACCGATTTTCCTGATGTCACTGTCCTGGGCGGCAGGTGTATTTTCGGCGGCGGCCTCAAGAATGTAACGAATCTGCCGGGCATTATTTTTTCGCAGGATGTTAAATGTCCCCCAGCGGGATTCGCTGTCGGGTATAGGATTTGCCTTCAGCCAGTTACCGTTTGCATAGGCAAAGAAATCATCTGCAGGCGATACGCGTTGATCAATGTTTTTCAGTTGAAAGCCCGGCTGCCCGGTCATCGAAGCGGTGCCCAGTGGGCTGAGAATCAGGCTGAGTAGAAGAAAGGCCGCCGTTACTTTTCTTGCAGGCTTGCAGAAAACGAGAACGGGCCGGTTCATTTTTATATAAGGGTATTGCAGCGATCTAAAATAAAGACTTGTCAAACGCATAGTTGACAAGATAGAGACTGCTGACTATCAGGACAACAGAGGAAAGACCGAGGATAGTAAAGATTGTTTTCAGACGTGCTAGCGACCGCATCAAAGCCGGTTCATCATTTTTTTCATAAGCGGTTTTTATTGTTCTACTGGCTTGCAGCAGCAGTATCCCAATCCAGATAGGGACCCACGCAACAAGTATACCAATACCCGTGATCGTGATCAGTGTGCCATAGAAGATCAAACAGATGGCAAACAGACGAATCCATAGCCGGCTTTCATAGAGCGGCAGTACAATTTTGTTTGCCGGTATAGATCTATTCACATCTGTACTTATGTGTGAGGGGGTTGTTATGTTATCTTCGTTTTGCAATGTTATGAATTCCTGAATAGTGAACTTAGCTGAGAAAAAATCCCTGTGCAACATTTATAAATATGGGCCTTGCTACCTTTGCCGTAACAGAACACAATCTTTCATGAGCCCAATCAGACCGGAATAAAAAAATGAATCTGGAAAAAGTTGTATTTGCCTTCTTTATTGTCCTCGCGCTGACCGTAAATTTCGGTTTTTTTGTTGGCGAAATGAATGATCCGCTGCATCACAATGTCTATGAACTGTATGTGGCGATCGTGGTTAACCTCGTTGCCACCGTTCTCAAGTTCGGTGACCGAACACATATCGGTGCCGTCCTTTTGGCCACATCGCTGGTTGCCGACCTGCATCTAATCGCCGCTGCAGTGGCCTGGGGCATAGGATTATACATGCTTGATATGGGGAATGATGTACTCGGCATTGTGGTTTCACTTTCTGCCGGAGCATTATTGGCTAATATCACCTCGGTAGTCCTGCTGGTCGTTGAGACAATGTCATTGAGAAAATAAGTGATGATGGTTCTTTTCATTGAGTGTTTATCGGAATGACTAAAGCCTCATCATTAATTCTGCGTCGCATGCGCGTCCCGCTGTTGGTGCTGATTGCAACATACTCCATCTCCGTTCTTGGCTTTGTCCTGGTTCCCGGTGTTGATGAGAGTGGACAGCGCTGGAATATGACATTTTTCGACGCAGTATATTTTGTCAGCTACATGGCGACGACGATAGGCTTCGGCGAATTACCCCAGCCATTTTCTGCGGCGCAGAGGATGTGGACCACAATCAGCATATATCTTTCCGTCGTCGGCTGGGTTTACGCCATTGGTGCCATCCTGTCACTGGTACAGAATAGCTTATTGAAGCGGGCACTGGAGGAAGGTCGTTTTACCCGCAATGTAAAAAGATTAAATGAAGATTTCTTCATCATTTGTGGCTATGGAGAGACCGCCAGGTTGCTGGTGCATTCCTTGAATATCAGAGGATTCCGCACGGTGGTTATTGAAACCAACAGCGATCGGCTTGATGATTTATCCATGTCAGATATCCCTAATCCTGTGCCATCACTGGCGGCGGATGCCTCGAACAGTAAAGTGCTTATTGAAGCGGGCTTATTTCATTCTAAGTGTAAGGGGGTCGTAGCACTGACTGATTCAGATGAGGTGAATTTGAAGATAGCGATAAGCTGCCGGTTGCTGAAAAAATCTGTGGATGTAATTTGCCGGGTCGAGTCACTGGATGCCGAGGCTAATATGCGCTCATTTAGTACAGATTATATTGTCAATCCATTTGAAAGTTTTGCCTCCCGTCTGGCCATGGCGCTGCATTCACCGAGCAGCTATTTGATTAACCAGTGGCTGACCGGGGTGCCGGGCACACGATTGATGGAGCCGACTACACCGCCGCGAGGCCTGTGGCTGTTGTGTGGTTACGGCCGGTTTGGCAAAGCTATTCATCGATTTCTTACTTTTGAAGGATTAAAAACACGCATTATTGAGTCAGACCACGAGCTGACCCGCCCGCCAGAAGGCAGTATAAAAGGGCGTGGGACTGAAGCCGTGACACTTAGAAACGCCGGAATTTCTGATGCGGTAGGAATCGTTGCGGGCACGGATAACGACACCAACAATTTATCAATTGTCTACACGGCCAAGGAACAAAATAAAGCGTTATTTACGGTTGCCCGGCAGAATCACAGCAGCAATGAAATGCTGTTTCAAAATGCATTACTGGATATTGTCATGCAACGCAGCGATATCATTGCGCACGAAATTCTATCGGTTATTCTTGCACCATTACTGGCAAGCTTTTTACAACTGGTAAAAAGCCACGGTAACCAGTGGTCCTGTGAGCTGGCCAGCCGGCTTATCGCGATAGTCGGTGAAACGACACCGGATACCTGGGGGGTGGGCATTGATGAAAAGCAGACACCGGCATTAGTCACCGCCCTGGCGGAGGGGGAGAAGGTAACAGTGAGTGTCTTGAATAAAAATCATTTTGACCGCGAGGAAAGGCTGAAGTCGATGGTATTGATGATCTCCAGGGAAGACAAGGAGCATGAAGATGGCACCAGATTGATAAGCCTGCCCAATGAGGATCAGCCGCTGCAGATCGGTGACCAGATATTGTTATGCTCGCGTGAAGGGGTGAGAAATGAGATTGCCTGGGTTCTGAATAATCGTAATGCGCTGCACTATGTGCTGACGGGAGAGAAGGTTTCTGAGGGCTGGTTGTGGCGGCTGTTTTTTGGGGGTAGCGGGCAGGCTGCGGATGCTTGATCTACTGTAAATTTAAAATCCTTCCAGTTCCTCACGCGACAGAATAAATAAACCTGAATCCTCAACACCTGTCTCGATCCAGTTAAACACAGCACGTGGGTAAGTCCGTTCCAGTGTGGTCCAGCTTTCACCCACTTCTATAACGATATGGCCTTCCGGTGCAAGAAAGGGTGCCGCGTCAGCAAGTATCTTGCGAACAAGATTAAGACCATCTTCACCCCCATCGAAGGCGGCAGCAGGTTCATGCTGATATTCAGGCGGGAAATGGCTGATTTCTCCAGCAGGAACATAGGGTGGGTTGGACAGGATCAAGTCGTAAACCGCTGACAGGTTCTGAAAAACATCGGATTCGATCAGCTGAATTCGATTTTCCATTTTGTACTCGTTGATATTTTTCTCAGCTAAGGCCAGGGCAAGGGGATCAATATCAGTGGCGTCTATACTGGCTTCAGAAAATGCCACGGCAGCGGCAACAGCAATGCAGCCGCTGCCGGTACACAGGTCAAGGACGTGCTTCACTTTTTGTGGCGGTATCCAGGGGCACCCTCTTTCAAGCAGGAAGCCGCCGATATGGGAGCGGGGAACGATAACACCCTCAGCAGTATGAAAAGGCAACCCGGCAAACCAGGCCGTTCCGGTCAGATAAGCCGCCGGTTTGCGAGATTCAATTCTTTGTTGCAAAAGGGTGTTGATGGCCGTTTGCTGAGTGCTGTTGATTAGCATATTCAGATCTGCATCTTCGTTAATGGGGATGCCGAGTGCATGGAGAATCAGCCAGGCCGCTTCGTCCCAGGCGTTATCGGTACCGTGACCAAAGAACACCCCGGCGGTTTCAAGTCGTGAGGCAGCATTTTCAATGCAGGTTGAAAGGTTCATGGGTGGTTTTGTTGTTTAAATTGCTTTGTATTATACACTTGGGGTGGGGTTTTTTTATTGTGCTGGAACCTGGAGGGCGGTCTCCTTTTTTGTCGAATTAAATAAAACAGAAAAAGCCAACCGTGCGCCGGCACAAAAAAATAAAAAAGGGCACCAACCGGCACCCTTCTCAGAAGAAAAATAAAGTCGGTCTATTTCTTACCGCGACTATATTTATCCTTGAATTTACTCACGCGACCTGCGGTATCGAGTATTTTTTGCTTACCAGTATAGAACGGGTGACACTGGGAACAGACTTCGACATTGAGGTCATGGCCCAACGTGGAGCGGGTTTCAAATGTGTTACCGCAGGTACAGGTGACCTGCATGGTGCTGTATTCGGGGTGTGTTGCCTGTTTCATTGTCTTATCACTCCACCGTATGCGGTGTTTTTGCCGGGTTGCTGGAAAAGGGCGCGAATGATATCAAATTCTGCCAAAAACTCAAGTACAGAGGGGGCCTATCGAGTCGTTTTTACTGACGGGGCCTTTTAGCCTTTCATCGACTTGAAAAATTCGGCATTATTTTTTGTGGCCTTCATTTTATCGATCATAAATATTACGGCCTCTACATCATCCATTGGATGCAGCAGATTTCGCAGCAACCATATTTTTTGCAGTTCATCAGGAGCGGTTAACAATTCCTCGCGCCGTGTGCCGGATTTGTTGATGATGATAGTCGGGTAAATCCGACGTTCGGCAATACGGCGGTCGAGATGGATTTCCATGTTGCCGGTCCCCTTGAACTCTTCGTAGATAACATCATCCATTTTTGAACCGGTTTCGATCAGTGCCGTGGCAAGTATGGTCAGGCTGCCGCCTTCCTCTATATTCCGTGCGGCACCGAAGAAACGTTTTGGGCGTTGCAGTGCGTTGGCATCGACACCACCTGTCAATACCTTGCCGGATGACGGTGCAACGGTGTTATAAGCGCGCGCCAGGCGGGTAATAGAATCCAGCAGAATTACCACATCACGTTTATGTTCGACCAGACGCTTGGCCTTTTCGATGACCATTTCTGCCACCTGTACATGGCGTGAAGCCGGTTCATCAAAGGTTGAGGCGATGACTTCGCCGCGAATTGTGCGTTGCATCTCGGTGACTTCTTCCGGGCGTTCATCGATTAGCAGTACGATGATTTCGACATCCGGGCTGTTGCTAGAAATAGCGTGAGCGATTTGCTGCAGCATAACCGTTTTACCGCTTTTGGGTGACGAAACTATCAGACCACGTTGCCCTTTTCCAATCGGTGCAACAAGGTCAACAATTCGGCTGGTAATGTCTTCAGCTGAACCGTTTTCCCGTTCCAGAGGCAGTCTTTTATTGGGGTGCAGCGGAGTCAGGTTTTCGAACAAAATCTTGTTTTTGACCTCGTCGGGATGCTGGCCATTAATTGTTTCGACTTTGAGCAGGGCAAAATAGCGTTCGGAATCCTTCGGTGGTCTGATCTGCCCGGTAATGGTATCGCCAGTACGTAAGCTGAAGCGGCGAATCTGGCTGGGTGAAACGTAAATGTCATCCGGTCCGGCGAGATAGGAACTGTCAGCAGAACGTAGAAAGCCAAAGCCGTCCTGTAGAATTTCAACGACACCTTCACCGGCTATTTTGGTGCCACGTTTTGATTCTGCTTTGAGGATCGCAAAGATCTGATCCTGCTTGCGCATGCGGGAGATGTTGTTCAGTTTAAGTTCAGAGGCATGCTCCACCAGGTCGGTAGGCGTCATGCGTTTAATTTCGGATAGGTGAATAGATTCAGGTTGATTCATAGCTGAGAGTGTATGGCGGACAGTTATTGTCCAGGGATTGATTGAGTGAAACCCGGGAGTTTCCGGTAGATTTCTTTTATTTTAGTACTTTTTTGCTGCTGATTGCTGCTATTGAGTATTGAGCGTGCTCGAGTGAGCCGTTGATTCTTTCTTAAGGATTATCCTTATGTTAGTGTAAGACTAGCACTCCGGGGTCTGGAGGTAAAGTTTTTAATTTATTAACCTCCTGAACGTTAAAGGACATCAAAATAGTCGCCCCCCGGGAATCGTCTTTTTTTCTCAGGAATTGGCATCAATAAAAGCCGTTAGCTGTGATTTCGACATCGCACCCACCTTGGTCGCTTCAACATTGCCGTCCTTGAACAGCATCAATGTTGGGATTCCTCGTATACCGTATTTTGGTGGTGTAGCCGGATTATCGTCAATATTGAGCTTGGTGACCTTTATTTTATCGCCGTACTCCATCACAATTTCCTCCAGTAGTGGTGTGATCATCTTGCACGGACCACACCATTCTGCCCAGTAATCGACCAGCACAGGCTCAGATGAACGTAAGACGACTTCCTCAAAATTATCATCAGAGACCTGAATAATGGAATTGCTCATTGCTTTCCTCTTAGTTTGTTTAATGGATATCAGTTTATTAATATCAGTGGGGAGATAATGATTTCTATTTCAGCCCAATCACGGCGGTATTGCAAGTCCACCTTTGGCCTATTTCCTGATAACATTGCAATTAAGGAGCCTCTGATCAATGATGCCACGTCTCTGCGAGACCTGAAGCGTGCAGCTACAATGCGTGCTTCGCAGCGGATGGTCCGGTTCTTTGCAAGAAGCACAATGCCGTAGATGTGCGCTTCAGGTCTCACCCTTCGGGGCTTACAGGCTGATTCACACCCTGCGTTGCAACTTTTCCCCACAGGCCCAGGGCATGCTTTTAAAGCGGCGCCTTGATTGTGAATCAGCCTGTAAGCCAGAGATATGGCATAATTGATCAGAGGTTCCTTAAATGACGACGACACATCTTACGGATAAAAAATTCAGTGATTTCGCACTCCATGAGTCCCTGTTGCAGGGACTGAATGAGGCCGGGTTCGAGTTTTGTACGCCCATACAGGCAGAAACACTGCCGTATGCGCTCGTTGGCAAGGACGTCGCAGGACAGGCACAGACCGGTACAGGTAAAACCATGGCCTTTCTGCTGGCCGCCTACCAGCACCTGTTGGCTAAAGAGTCGGAGGAGGAACGAACAAAGGATCAACCACGGGTATTGATCCTCGCACCGACCCGAGAACTGGCGATACAAATTGAAAAGGATGCAAGTGTGATTGGCCGGTATACCGGACTCAAGCTGGGACTTATCTATGGTGGTACAGGTTATGATACGCAGCGCAAAATGCTGGAAAACGGTGTCGATATTCTCGTGGGTACCCCTGGCCGTTTAATTGATTACTTCAAGCAGGGTCTCTATAAACTGGATCGGCTTGATGTGCTGATCCTGGATGAAGCGGATCGCATGTTCGATATGGGTTTTATCAAGGACATTCGTTATTTGTTGCATCGGATGACTGTCCCGGCTAACCGCCTCAGTATGCTTTTCTCAGCAACGCTGAGTCATCGTGTAGAAGAATTGGCCTATGAGCACATGAATGACCCGGTAGAAGTTAAAATCGAAAGTGAAACAGTCACTGCTGACAAAATTACCCAGATTGTCTATCACCCGGGTAATGAGGAAAAACTACCGTTGCTGGTTGGTTTGCTGAAGCAACATAAACCCGCCCGGACACTTATTTTTGTCAACATGAAATGGGTTGCCGAGAAAATCTATAATGCTCTTTGCGCCAACGGATTTAAAGCAGGGATCATCTCTGGTGATGTGCCACAGCTAAAGCGTGAAAGGCTGTTACAGGATTTCAAGGATGATAAAATCAGTATCTTGGTGGCAACAGATGTGGCGGCCAGAGGCCTGCATATACCCGCTGTATCCCATGTCTTCAATTATGATCTACCACAGGATGCTGAGGATTATGTTCATCGTATTGGCCGCACCGCACGGGCCGGGGCATCCGGTGATGCCATATCCTTTGCCTGCGAAGACACCGCCTACTTTTTGATGGATATCGAGAAATTTATTGGCAAGCCCATTCCGCCCGGCAAAATTGAGCCAGAAATGCTGATAAAATTGAAGCCTTCTTCAAGCACAGCACACAACAGGCTGAATAAAGGAGATCGTTACAATAAGCCGCAGGGCGGACGGCGCACAAACCCAAGATCGGGTGACAGGGATAATCCTCCTTCCGTTCCGCTCAGCACAACAGATCGGAAGCCGGAAGACAGTGAGGGCAGCAAGCGTATCAAACCGGCAGAGGTCGTTCAGATAGAAACACCGGTTTCGCCGTCAACAAAGGATATACCCTCCATACGACGCGGGAGAGATGGACCGCCTGCTATCGGCTAATTAAAGGCACAGGACAATGAAAAAGCGGATCGTTGGTCTTGAAGAAGTCGGCAATGCAGATGTCGCTATCGTTGGCGGTAAAAATGCGTCGCTCGGTGAAATGATCAATCACCTGTCCGTTGCCGGGGTAAAAGTTCCGGGGGGCTTTGCCACCACCGCAGGGGCTTATCGTGAATTTCTGGCCGACAACAATCTCGATACGAAAATCAACCAGTGTCTGCAGGATCTTGATGTCGACGATGTCAATGCGCTGGAGGTAACCGGAAATAAAATCCGTTGCTGGCTGACGGATGCCCCCTTGGGGGAGCGTCTACAGAAGGAGATTACCGAGTCCTATCGACAGATGGAGCAACAGTTTGGCAGCAATGTGGCTGTCGCCGTGCGTTCCTCCGCTACGGCAGAGGATCTGCCCGAGGCCTCATTTGCTGGTCTGCAGGAAACCTGTCTCAATATATGCGGCATCGGCAACGTGCTGGGCGCCGTCCACCGGGTGTTTGCCTCACTTTTCAATAACCGAGCAATTGCTTATCGTGTGCATCAGGGCTTTGATCATGCGGCGGTTGCACTGTCAGCAGGCATTCAGCGCATGATACGCAGTGATATTGGCAGTGCCGGGGTAATTTTTACCCTGGATACAGAGAGTGGTTTCAGCGATGCCGTTTTTATCACCGGTGCCTGGGGGCTGGGTGAAACAGTCGTCCAGGGGGCCGTCAATCCGGATGAATTTTTTGTCTATAAGCCGGCACTGACAGCTGGGCAGGAGGCCATACTCAGCCGTTCTTTAGGTGAAAAGGCGATCAAGATGATTTTTACCGGAGCGTCGGAACAGGGTAAGTCGGTGCGTACCATCGAGGTGGATGAGAGCGACCGTCAACGCTTCTGTATTACGGATGAACAGGTCGAGACCTTGGCACGCCATGCCGTCTCTATCGAACAGCACTATGGCAGACCGATGGATATAGAGTGGGCACTTGATGGTGTAGACGGCGAACTCTATATTGTGCAGGCAAGACCGGAAACAGTACGGAGCAGGGAGCAGGGCGGTGCGGTGATAATACGTTATCGACTGCAGCAGAAAGGCCCCGTGTTAATTACCGGCAGGGCAATAGGCCGGCGTATTGGCAGAGGGATAGCCCGGGTTATCCATGACCCGTCGAAGATGGAGGCTATACAGGCTGGAGACGTGCTGGTGACCGACATGACCGACCCGGATTGGGAGCCGATCATGAAGCGTGCATCGGCGATAGTCACCAACCGTGGTGGTCGTACCTGTCACGCGGCAATCATCGCACGAGAGCTGGATATTCCGGCCATCGTTGGTTGCGGGAATGCCACAGACAGTATTCGTAGTGGGCAGGAGCTTACCGTTTGCTGTGCAGAAGGGGATACGGGCTGCGTCTATGAAGGGAAGCTGGCGTTTGAGGTGGAAAGGCATGAGGTTGATAGTTTACCTGACGTACCGGTAAAACTGATGATGAATGTCGGAAATCCAACACGCGCCTTTGATTTTTCACGCCTGCCCAATCAGGGCGTTGGCTTAGCGCGACTGGAATTTATTATAAACGCTATGATTGGTGTACACCCACAGGCCTTGCTTAATTACAGCCGTTTACCGGAAGACTTGCAGCGGCAGATAGTCGAAAAAATAGCGGGCTATGACGGCCCTGTAGAATTCTATATCAGAAAACTTAAAGAAGGCATTGCCACCATTGCCGCCGCATTTTCCCCGCAGCCCGTGATCGTACGGCTGTCTGACTTCAAGAGTAATGAATACATTAACCTGCTGGGCGGTGAACTCTACGAGCCCGATGAAGAAAATCCAATGATTGGCTACCGGGGTACCGCACGCTATCTTTCGCCCCAGTTTAAAGAAAGTTTTGCCATGGAATGTCGAGCACTCAAGTCCGTCCGAAATGATATGGGGTTGCTCAATATTCAGATCATGGTACCCTTTGTCCGCACGCTGGACGAGGCCTCAGGCATCATCGAGCTGCTGGCAGAAAATGGGTTGCGCCGCGGTGAAAATGGCCTGAAGATTTTAATGATGTGTGAGCTTCCCTCCAATGCCGTAATGGCCGAGGAGTTTTTGCAGTATTTCGACGGCTTTTCGATCGGATCCAACGACCTGACCCAGCTGACCCTGGGGCTAGACCGTGACTCAGGGCTTGTGGCACATTTGTTCGATGAACGTGATCCGGCCATCTACAAGATGCTACTGATGGCGATCAAGGCGTGTCAGAGGCACAATAAGTATATTGGCATCTGCGGACAGGGGCCATCGGATTATCCTGATTTCGCCGCATGGCTGGTTGAACAGGGGATTAGCAGCCTGTCACTGAGTCCTGACACCGTTATTGAGACATGGCTGGATATAGCGGAACGGCAACGCAAAGCCCAAAGCTGAAAGCTCAAAGAAGAGATACCGGTATTCTTTTCCCTTTATACTTTAAGCTTTAAGCTTTAGACTTCTCCAGAATTTTTTAGAGAGAAAATATTAATGAAAAGGCTAGTACTTGTCCGCCACGGACAGAGCATGTGGAATCTGGAAAATCGCTTTACCGGCTGGACAGATGTTGACCTGACTGACCGCGGGATAGAAGAGGCCACTGAGGCAGCTAAACTGCTTAAAGATGCGGGGTTTGTCTTCGATCGGGTCTACACTTCATTGCTTAAACGATCAATTCGTACTACCTGGATCATCCTCGACAACATGGATTTAATGTGGGTCCCTGTGGATAAATCATGGGTTCTTAATGAGCGGCATTACGGTGCATTACAGGGCATGGACAAGAAGGAAGTGATTAAGAACTATGGTGAAGAACAGGTACATAAATGGCGCAGGGGTTTTGAAAGCAGGCCGCCTGAGTTGAGTAAAGCTGACCCCCGTCACCCGATGTACGATGCGCGCTACAGTGATCTTGGCAATAAATTACCGAACACTGAATCTTTGCACGATACCCTGAATCGTGTGCTTGAGTACTGGGAAAGCACTATTCGCCCAATGATAGAGGCGAACAAACAGGTCATGATCTGTGCACACGGCAACAGTTTACGGGCCCTGATAAAGTACATCGAGAATATCTCGGATGAAGATATTGCCAGGGTTAACATGCCGACGGGGATTCCTCTGGTCTATGAGTTGGATGAGACCATGCAGGCGCAGAAGCGCTACTACCTTGGTGATCAGCGGAAGGTCGAAGCCGGTATACATGAAGTTGAGGCACAGACGGAAAACCCCATCAAGGAAAAATAGAATCAGTTAACTGCAGCAGATTAAAAATGGAACATAATGTAGATGTCGTCATAATCGGTGCGGGATCGGCGGGTCTGTATGCGTTATCACAGGTAATACGCAAGGGTAAAAGCTATCTGATCGTTCAGAATGGTGAACTGGGGACGACCTGTTCACGAGTCGGTTGCATGCCTTCTAAGGCACTTATTCAGGTGGCTGAAGATTTTCATCGTCGTAAAGCACTCGAACGTGAAGGCATAGAAGGTAGCGAACAACTGTCGGTCGATAAAGAAGAAGTCATGGAGTTCGTGCGCGAACTTCGGGACATGTTTGTTGAACGTGTTTTCGCCAGTAATGACAAGCGTTTGAAAGACCACATAATGAATGGTCAGGCAGAATTCATCAGGCCTGGGCAGCTGCGTGTAGGTGAAGACATCGTCAACTTCAGTAGCGTTGTGATTACCAGCGGTACGACACCCGTCATCCCACAGGTCTGGCAGGTATTTTCTGACCGTATTATCACCACCGACACCCTTTTTGAACTCAATGAGCTTCCTGAGTCTGTGGCGGTTATCGGTCTGGGTGTGATTGGTCTGGAGATTGGTCAGGCACTGGCGCGGCTGGATGTTGATGTCACCGGTATCGATATGGCGGAACAAATCGGTGGCATTGAGGACCCGGAGATTCACCTGTCGGTCATTGAAACACTGGCGCGAGAGTTTCCGCTGTGGCGAGGACAGGCGGTAGAGGTAACAGAGGAAGATGGTGGCCTGCGCGTCACGGCCGGTGAAAATAGTGTACGGGTTGATAGTTTATTGCTTAGCATGGGACGCCAGCCTAATGTTGCCGGAATGAAACTTGAGAATCTGGGTATCGAGTTGAACCCGCAGGGCGTGCCGCTCTACAATCCGAATACCCTGCAGTGTGGCGATCAGCCTGTCTTCATCGCCGGTGATGTAAACGGTGATCGAGCCGTCCTGCATGAAGCCGGTGATGAGGGTAGAATTGCCGGCATCAATGCCGCCAGTGACAGCCTCCAGGCGTACAAACGTAAAACACCGCTGGCAATAACGTTTACCGATCCCAATATCTGTACTGTGGGCCGTCCGTGGTCAGAACTTGATCAACAGCAAACGGTTATCGGTCAGGTAAAAATGGCGCCGGTAGGGCGTGCCCTGATAATGACTAAAAATCGGGGCCTGATTCGTATCTACGGGGATAAAAAAACCGGCAAGCTGTTGGGTGCCACGCTGTTCTGCGTAAACGGTGAGCACCTGGCGCATCTCATGGCATGGTGTATCCAGCAGGATTTGACCGTGTTTGATCTACTTCGCATGCCCTTTTACCACCCCGCGATAGAAGAAGCCCTGCAGGCCGCACTGCGTGATATGGCCTCGCAGGTGGAAGACAATCCTGGCGGGGTGCCTGACCTCGAAAAGCTTTAGATGTTTTTTGTAGGTGCGCCGCTCGGCGCGATTTAGTTTCTATTTCCTTAATCCCAAGCCTTCATTGCCGAATCACCTTCCCGCTCAACAGATCATAAATAGGGGTCGGTTTTTCCAGTCCGCCTAATGGTCCCTCAACGATAAACCCAACTTCATCTCCGAAATAACGTCTTACACCCTTAGCAGATAAGGCCGGCGGGTGTCCCTCAGGGTTGGCACTGGTCGACACAATGGGGCCATCGAAAGTACGACAGATCAGGGCAGTAAGGGGGTGGTCACTTACCCGTACAGCTATTCCAGTATGATCTCCCCGCAAATATTGGCTGACATTCTCCGCGGCAGGCACTACCCAGGTGATTGGTCCGGGCCAGCCAGGCTCAGTTTTATCGATGTCGAATTTGTTTGTGTCGATGTACGGATAGAGCTGTTCCACCGAAGCAGCAATCAGGATTAAGCCCTTTATCCAGTCCCGGTGCTTGATCTTCAGCAACATTTTTATGGCCTGTTCATCTTTCGGGTCACAGCCTAGCCCGTAACAGGACTCGGTAGGGTAGGCGATGACGCGACCGGTCCGTAGCTTTGTCGCGGCCTGTTCGATTAGATTGTTGTTCAGGGTAGAGACTCCCGGCGGATAGCACGGTGGCCGATGTCGGTGCGGTAATAGATTTTGTCCCAGTGCACCTCTTTGGCGGCCTCATAGGCACGATGCTGTGCTTCGGTAACGGTGTCGCCCAGTGCCGTGACACACAGTACCCGTCCACCGCTGGTCACCTGCTTATCGCCCTGTTTAGCCGTTCCGGCATGGAAAATATGCATATCATCTGTATTTTCCGGCAATCTGTCGATGATATCGCCGCTGTGGTAACTGTTGGGATAGCCACCCGCCGCCAGTACGACGCCCAGTGCCTTCCGTTCATCCCATTGTGCCGTGACCTTATCCAGCTTACCGTCAAGCGCCATATCACAGAGCCAGGCGAGGTCTGACTGCAGGCGCATCATGATTGGCTGGGTTTCCGGGTCACCGAAGCGGCAGTTGTATTCGAGCACATTCGGTGTCCCGTCCGCGTCGATCATGATACCGGCATAGAGAAAACCGGTATACGGTCTCCCGAGTTCGTTCATACCCTTGACCGTCGGCAGGATGACTTCATTCATAATGCGCTGATGTATTTCTTTAGTCACCACAGGTGCGGGTGAATAGGCGCCCATGCCACCGGTGTTGGGGCCAGCATCACCATTATCGCGGGCCTTGTGATCCTGTGAGGTAGCCAGCGGCAGCACATGACGGCCATCGATCATGCAGATGAAACTGGCCTCTTCACCGATAAGAAATTCTTCAATGACGACGCGATGTCCTGCCTCACCAAAGGCATTGCCGGCCAGCATGTCTCGCACAGCAGTGATTGCCTCCTCTTCCGTCTGCGCCAGAATCACCCCTTTGCCGGCCGCCAGGCCATCAGCCTTGACGACAATGGGCGCTCCCTGCTCGCGTATGTAAGCTATTGCCGGATCAATTTCAGTAAATGACTGGTAGTCCGCAGTGGGGATATTGAAACGGGCGAGAAAATCCTTGGTAAACCGTTTTGAGCCTTCTAGCTCCGCTGCCTCAGCACTGGGGCCGAAGCAGCGCAGACCCGCATCATAAAAGCGATCAACAATGCCTGCTACCAGTGGCTGTTCAGGGCCAACGACAGTGAGGTCGATTTTGTGCGCCAGTGCAAATTTAACCAGTGCATCAATATCCTCTGCCGCGATAGAAACGTTCTCCAGCCCGGGCTCAGCCTCTGTGCCCGCATTACCGGGAGCCACAAAAACTGTTTCAGCTACCGGTGTTTGGGATAACTTCCAGGCCAGTGCATGTTCACGCCCGCCACCACCTACTACAAGTATTTTCATTTCCAGCCTTGTGATTGTCCTTTACTAATTTTGCCTATTTTACGTGATTAGTACTATATCGACAGATATAATCATTAAAAATATCAGAAATAAGGGCCTTAGGAGTTTAATATTGAAAAAACCAGCAGTGATCATCGGTATAGGGGAGATCGGCGGGGTCTTTGCAAGAGGGCTGCTGCGTTCAGGCCATCCTGTCGTCCCCGTCAACCGTAGCGATGATATTGATCAGGTGGCTAACGAGTACCCTGACCCTGAAGCCGTTCTGTTGACCGTGGCGGAAAAGGATTTACATCCCTCACTTGAAAGCATGCCAAAGGCCTGGGTCGGCAGGCTATGTCTGGTACAAAATGAGTTATTACCGCGTGACTGGTTACAACACGGTATTAAGTCGCCAACAGTCATTTCTGTCTGGTTCGAGAAAAAACCGGGCATGGATACAAGGCCCGTTGTTCCCTCACCTGTCTTTGGCCCCCATGCCGATCTGCTGTGCGGGGCATTGCAAGCCCTGAATATTCCAGTAATTAAACTGGCTTCAGAAGCGTCATTGTTGTTTGAGCTGGTACGCAAGAATCTGTATATCCTGACCACGAATATTGCGGGTCTGGTCGTGGGTGGTAATGTATCGGAGTTATGGCAAAATCACCGCACACTGACTATTGAGGTCGCAGAAGAAGTGCTACAACTGCAAGCCGCATTAACAGGCGAAAAGCTTGATAACAAAGCCTTGATCGCGGCCATGCTGGTCGCTTTTGAAGGTGACCCGAGCCATGGCTGCACCGGTCGTTCTGCCCCTGCCCGCCTGCAGCGGGCATTGCAGCTTGCTGATGAAGCAGGCCTTGAAGTAAAGACCCTTCGCAGGATCCAGGCTGAGCAGTAGGCGGGCCGCCCCTACGAAAAGAAAGATATTAGGTATCAGGTTTCTGGACGAAAGCTGAAAGAATTTGTAGGGGCGCCGCTCGGCGCGATGTTTTCTTCAAAAAATGATCAAAGATTTGTGACTAGGGATAAAGGATTAAAAAAACCCAGGTTCCAAATCTTTTATCCCGCATCTTTTGCCAAAAATAATCGCGCCGAGGGCGGCTCTCCTACAGGGGTTGGTTATTGCCTTCATCCATGCGCCAGCACAATAAACAAACCATTTGATATATCATACCCGGTATCAAAAAAATGTAAGAGGACAACACTGATGCCATATACCTGTCGACTGGCCAGCTGGCAGCAGGATAAAGACCTGATCTCAGGCAGGTAGTATAAGAGGCATGCATTGAAAAAAATCCTGCGAATATTTTCCGCCTCTATGCTCGACAGCCTGCGTGATCTGGCACCGGTATTTCTGGTTATTGCATTTTTTCAACTGCTGATATTGCAGCAGCCAGTGGAGGGCCTGTTCAATATACTTGCCGGGGCCTTCCTGGTTATCCTGGGCCTTACCTTCTTCGTTTTTGGCCTTGAAACAGGGCTGTTTCCTGTGGGCAACAACATGGCCCATGACTTTGCCGGAAAGGGCAGTACGCTGGGCTTGCTCGGCTTTGCCTTTGCGCTGGGGATAGGGACCACCATTGCCGAGCCGGCCCTGATCGCCGTCGCTAAAGAGGCCTCGAAAGTTGCGGCGGCGGGCTGTGTTATCGGTAATAATATTGAGGCAATGGAAAGCTATGCGTTTGGTTTGCGACTGACTGTTGCGGTTTCAGTCGGCCTGGCCATTATGCTTGGTGTGATGCGGATCATCCGTGGCTGGCCGATCCAGTACCTGATTATTGCCGGTTATATTCTTGTTGTTATAGTGACCGCTTTTGCGCCGGAGAGCATCATCGGTATTGCCTATGATTCCGGTGGCGTGACGACATCCACCATAACCGTACCATTGGTGGCGGCACTGGGTGTCGGGCTTGCCGCCTCCATCAAGGGACGCAGTCCCATGCTGGACGGGTTTGGCCTCATCGCCTTTGCTTCGTTGCTACCGATAATTTTCGTTTTGCTCTTCGGCATCGCAGGGGAAGCAGGCTGGTTGTGGCAGCCGCCACAGTGCAGTGATACGCAGAGTCAGGCAGTAGCCCAGGTAGTTCAACAGGCCGGTAACCCGGGAATTATTAAAGAGTTATTTATCACCCTGTCACGAACCGTACGGGATGTCTTACCGATCATTGCGGTAATTTTATTTTTTCAGATACTTGTTATCCGCCAGCGTGTAAACCATCCTCAGCGACTTATCGCAGGTTTTGCATTTGTAATAGGTGGGCTCGCACTATTTTTATTGGGCCTGGAAATGGCTTTGTTCCCGATAGGTAAACTAATGGCTGCACAGCTGACTGATCCGGTATTTCTCGCCGGTAGCGGTGGCCATATTGATGCCCTGGATTGGCATGATTATTACTGGGTGTATCTTTTTGCATTTATGATAGGTTTCAGCACGACCATAGCAGAACCCGCATTGCTTGCTGTGGCGATAAAGGCAGAAGAAATATCCGGTGGCACCATCAGTATCTGGGGCCTGCGCATTGCGGTCGCCATCGGTGTTGCTTTTGGTATAACGCTGGGTGTTTACCGAATCATTAGTGGTTTGCCGCTGGAGAATTTCATTATTGTTGGGTACATCATCGTGGTTATACAGACATTTTTTGCACCACGTATGATCATTCCACTGGCCTTTGATTCCGGCGGCGTGACCACCTCAACCGTGACGGTGCCACTGGTAGCGGCCCTGGGCCTTGGGCTGGCCGCTACCATCCCCGGTCGCAGCGTATTGATTGATGGTTTTGGCCTGATCGCCTTTGCCAGTCTGTTCCCGATTATCAGTGTTATGACCTATGCCCAGATTTCGGAATTTCGCAGTAAAAAGCTAATAGCAGGAGAGTAAACATGCATTTTAAACTAATTATTACATTTGTTAAGGACAGTAAGACCGATGCTGTCATGGATGCTACCAGAGAAGCCGGTGCGACGGGTGCAACGGTCATTAATAATGCCCGTGGCGAAGGATTGGAAAAAACCAAAACTTTCTTTGGTCTGTCATTGGAGACACAGCGCGATGTCCTGCTATTTTTGGTTGAGGAACACATGAGCAGGGCTATAATTGAAAAAATATCCGATGTTGCCGGATTTGAAAAGGATCCGGGCTCAGGTATCGCCTTTCAGATTGATGTTGAAGATGCAGTAGGTGTAGCGAAACAAATTGAGGAATTGAGTGAAGCCGTGGAGGAGCAGATATGACAACGGGAAGAAAACGCATCACCGTTCGTGATGTAATGAAGCATAAATTTGACATTGTTGACGGCATGATGAGTGTGCAGGAGGCAATGAAAGCAATGAAATACCTGGAGAATAAGTCACTGATCGTTGAGAAGCGTGATGAAAATGATGAATACGGCATGGTTCTGATTTCTGATATTGCACGTAAGGTACTGGCACAGGACAGGGCCCCCGAACGGGTCAACGTCTATGAGGTGATGTCAAAACCTATCGTCACCGTCGATCCGGACATGGATATCCGTTATGCGGCAAGACTTTTCGATCGCTTCGGTCTGTCCCGTTCACCAGTGGTGGAGAATGGCCGGGTAGTCGGAATAGTCAGTTTCACCGATATGGTACTGAAGGGTCTGGTGGAGATTTAAAACAGAAAAAAGATTATCACCACAGAGGACATGGAGGCCACAGAGGTTTTCCAGTGTTTGGCCCTCGTGATCGTAATGAGTCAGGGTGTAAACATCTGCAGGAAATACAGGTAAGATTGCAAAAACCAAAAATTTCCTCCGTATCCTCTGTGGCGAATGAAGTAGATGTTTTGGCCTTTTGAATACTATTCCTGCGACAATGCCACATTCCTCAACTGTTGCGCGGCCTCTTCCGGGCTGATAGTGTTGACGAACAATCCTGAGCCAAGTTCGAAGCCGGTCGGGATGGATGTCCTTGGTGTGATTTCCAAATGCCAGTGATAGCTGGGTATGTTTTCCTCGAAGCGGCGGTTATGCGGGATGGAATGCAGGAAGTAGTTGTACTGTACCCCGCCGAGTACGGCATCCAGTCTTGCCATGGTATGTTTTAGCACCGCAGCAAAATCCTCCATGTCTTCATCCGTGGTATCCTTGAAATCAGCCTGGTGGGTCATTGGCAGGACATGTATCTCCCACTCATAACGACTGGCAAAGGGCTTGATCGCTATAAATTTATTCCCCCGCTCGATGACATACTGACCGACATTGATCTGTCGCCTGACTTCACCGGATTCACGGTCATAGATCCGCGTCTCAAAGGTTAGTGCCTCGTCAATCAATGAGCAGAAAACGCAGTTATGATGCTTTTCATAATAGTTGTGCGAGTGATCGACTTCTGCCTGCACGTTATCCGGCACGATGGGCAGTGCAATCATTTGTGAATGGGTATGTGGGATGCTGGCACCGGCTGCCGGGCCGAAGTTTTTGAAAGCCAGCACATAACGTAAGCGGTCATCAGACTCATATAATACCTGCATGCGATCCCGATAGGTCCTGAGCAACAGCGCGATATGGCTGTCAGTCATTTCATGGAGTGCTATGCCATGATTGCTGTTGTCGATGATTACTTCATGGCGGCCATAGCCATCTATGGTCTGTTGCAGACCGAGGTTGAGATCAGGCTGTTCACGGTCATCACCGAGGACAGGATAGAGGTTTTCGACGATACGAATCTCCCAGTTCTCATCATCCGGTAAAGCCTGAATACCCGGAGGGGTTTTGTCTTCATTCCCTCGGCAGAATGGGCAGGTTGCAACATAGGGGCGTGAATCTCTTGGTGCCAGCTCTTCGGCTTTTTTCGGGCGATTACTGCGTGCTGTAGCGACTAATACCGATTCACTCGGTACGATTGGGTTGATACGGATTTCACGTAGATCTGAGGCCATGATTTCTTCGACTTTGTTATGTTGTGTGTCAAAGTATATCGCGTCTCGGGCACCTCTCCCACAAAAAATGCAGAACCCATGTAGGAGCGTCGCTCGACGCGATTGAGATTTATTTTATGCCCACGTTCGAAGACAATCGCGCCGAGCGGCGCTCCTGCAAAAAAGGTCTTTTAGCACCGTAATAGTCGCTTTATATGTTATCTTCTTACTGCGATAGAAAAGGTAAAAAATGACAGCTTCCAGGCTTTTGACAAAAAATAATCTCGAACAGGCCGAATCAGGCCTCTGGCACCTGCCGGGTGTCGAGATCGATAAAGGTTTTGCCTATTCAGACGGTGATGATGAAGAGTCCTATGTCATGCAGGTGATTGCTGATGCGCAGGATACCAGCGCCACATCAGCAGAACTGGAAAGCCATATCCACAACTGGCCATCCGAATACCACCTGACATCCAAACGCGCACACCTGTTACGTGCACTGGATTTGTCTGGCCTGGAAAATGTTCTCGAACTGGGTTGCGGTTGCGGTGCCATTTCCCGCTATCTGGCCGAACAGGGAATGAACGTTGATGCCATAGAGGGCAGCTTCCGACGTGCAGGCATTGCCCATTCCCGCTGCCGGGATCTGGACAATATCAACATAGTAAATGCCAACTTCAATCGCCTTAAACTGCCCGGGCAGGCCTATGACGCGGTGTTCCTTATTGGTGTGCTTGAGTATGCCAGACGATTTTGTCCCGATGCGGCTGATGATCGAGCTGCGGTACTGGAGATCCTCGCGGCCGTGCAGGAAAGCCTCAAGCCCGAGGGTGTTGTCATCACCGCAATCGAGAACCGCCTTGGCCTGAAGTATCTGATGGGGGCCAGCGAGGATCACTACGGTGTTCCCTATATTGGTGTACACCGCTACCCGAACAGTGCAGGCATACGAACCTACGACCGTGCCGAATGGTACAGCATACTTGATGAAGCAGGATACGACGGCAAGACCTTCCTGGCCCCCTTCCCGGACTACAAAATACCGACGGTTGTGCTGCATGAGGAATTTCTCAATGATCCCTCAGCCGCGACACACCTGCGCGGTTCCGTGTCACGTGATTACCTGCGCGCCCTAAACAGCGATTTTGACGAATATCTTTTCTGGCAGGCCTGTGTTCAAAACGGCAGCTTGCTCGAATTTGCCAACGCCTATCTGATCGTTGCCGGCCGCGATAACGGGTCGGTAGACAAAATTGCCGCCTTTGATTTTGCCCATTTTACCGGTTCACAACGCAAAGCTGAATTTCGCACTACTACGCGCAAACGCCGCGATGAAAAGAGAGTACGCAAGCAAAAGTTGGACTGTGTTATAAACAAGGATGCCGCCGCATCCGGATTGCAGCAGATTTGTATCGATGAAGACTACCTGACGGGCAGGCTGCTGGCAGATGACTGGCTGCAGACACTGATGATCTGGCAGGATCAGCAACGTTTAATTACCCTGTACCAGGCCTATTACGAATTTCTTAAAGAGTATGCGGTAAACCATCCCGAGTCGAAAGATATGCTCGATATCCTGCCCTTCAATATCATTGTTGATCCAACAGGCCACTACCATAGCTTCGACCGTGAATGGCAGCTGGATGAAAAACCAACAATGGAGTTTATCCTGTTTCGCGCACTGTTCTGGTTTGTCTATGGCAATAGCCGACAGTTCGCACCCTTATTCGACAGCAATGGCTGGAGCAGCATTCGTGAGTACCTGCTTTCCAGTTTCGAACAAATGGGTCTTGTCCTCTCTGGCAAGCTTGAAGCCTACGCCGCCATGGAAGATCGATTTCAGGCCGCCACAGGAACCGTCGGCCAGGACGAACTGATCAGCCGACTGCTGGAGACTGTGCCACAGGCCAGCAGTGGCGAGACACTGTTTTATCCCCGTTTATACTGGGCGCAGCCGAATGAGCATTGTTCAGAGCAAAACAGCATCAAAGCCACAGCGGTATTGGGGTCTGATCACCAACAACTTTCATTCGATATCCCGGTGCCGCTGGCCGCCGGCAGCCTGTTGCGTTTCGATCCGGCAGAGCGTGAAGGCTACTTCCATCTTTATCGGTTAGAATTGCGAGCAGGGGATAAATTACTGTTGGGGCTTCATTCAGCACAGGCCATCGCGGAACATTTCAGCGCTGAGGGCATCAGTGTCTGCGG